>ERZ808240.3383-NODE-3383-length-15654-cov-4.853773_pt1 | contig 15654 bp, 11 predicted proteins | sample MGYA00521084_ERZ808240 | MGnify/ENA primary metagenome ERZ808240 (study PRJEB31516, sample SAMN03275571) | gut metagenome | biome: mammalia-associated habitat; material: feces | host: Papio cynocephalus | place: Kenya | collected 2012-08-06 ... | reverse complement strand
TAGCAACAAAAAAATGCCGTATTTATGCGGCTTGTGGCGTTTTGCAAACGCCTATTTTAATTTAATTTGAGAGGAGATTATATTTATGAAATGTTTATCATGTGGTAAGGAAAAATTTGATGAATGTACGAAATATTTCCACCATATGGTTGAAAATGAAATAGGGATAAAGTAAAATTAGCTGTGGTAATCTCATATTTTATTTGGAGGTAATTATGCTGAAAGCAATCATCCTTGCAGCAGGCAAGGGAACAAGAATGAAATCTGAAAAGCCAAAGGTTGTGCACGAGGTGCTTGGTAAACCGATGGTATACTATTCGATAGAAGCGGCAAGAGCTGCCGGATGTGATAAAGTCTGCGTGATCGTTGGATACAAGGCAGAAGAAGTAGAAAAGAGTATTAAAGATACTTATGCGAAGCTTGGTAAGACAGAAGAAATGCAGGATGTAGTAAGTTACGCACTACAGACCGAACAGCTTGGAACCGGTCATGCGGTTAAGTGTGCTTCTGATTTTATCGGCACAGAGGGAGATGTTGTTGTCCTTTGCGGAGATACACCGCTTGTAACCGGTAAGACATTAGAGCAGGCGATCAAGAAGCATGTTGCAGCAGAAAATGGTGTTACGGTTATCTCAGCGATGCTTTCAGATCCGTTTGGATATGGAAGAATTATCCGTGATGAGAAAGGCTTATCAAAGATCGTAGAACAGAAGGATGCAACTGAGGAAGAACAGGCGGTTAAAGAAGTAAATTCCGGTATGTATATTTTCAAATGTGATGCATTACTGGCAGCACTTTCGCAGATTACAAATGATAATGCACAGGGTGAATATTATCTGCCGGATACCATTGAGATCATCAAGAAAATGGGACTTCCGGTTGATGCAGCGGCCATGGAGGATGCAGACCAGATCAAGGGTGTCAATACACTGGAACAGCTTGCAGAAGCAGAAGAGATAATGAGGTTAAGATAAGATGAAACTGATAGTAGGACTTGGAAATCCGGGAACCAAATATGCGGGAACCAGACATAATGTAGGATTTTCCGTAATTGTAGGACTTGCAGATAAATATAATATAGAATTGAGTGAAAAGAAGCATAAAGCGATCTATGGCAGGGGCATGATAGAAGGAGAGAAAGTGATCCTTGCAATGCCGCAGACATTTATGAATCTGAGTGGAGAAAGTGTCCGGGAGCTGGTCGATTATTACAAATGCGATCCATCCGATGTGATCGTTGCTTATGATGATATCGATCTGGCAGTCGGCAAGCTTCGAATCCGTGAAAAGGGAAGTGCCGGCGGACATAATGGAATGAAGAATATCATTTCACATCTGGGAACACAGGAATTTGTCCGTGTCCGTGTCGGAATCGGAAAGAAACCGGATCGTATGGATCTTGCAGATTATGTATTATCCAGATTTGGAAAAGATGAACTTCCTGAGATCAAGGCAGGCTGTGATAATGCCTGTGATGCGATCGCATTGATTTTAAAAGACAGTGCGTCAGCAGCAATGAATAAATATAATTAACCGAAAGGCCAAATGTGTTGATCGGAACAGGTCGTATACAGGGTGTAGCCATGCATACGATCAGACAGGTATAAGAATCAGAAAATAAAAAAGAAAGGGAGCCAGGCTGTATCAGCCTGGCATTTGGCGTCGATATGAAGGCAATCAATGAGCCTGTAAAACATACCGAAAATTATATACAGATAAAGGACTGGTTAAAGCAACAGGATGGTATCGTCAATATATCCGGAAATGACGGAACAGACCGGGTATATCTGATGCATGCATTTTCATCCGATGCACATGTAAGGCTGGTCGTAACCTACAGTGAACAGAGAATGGAACAGTTATACGAGGACTTCCGTTTCTATGATAAAGCGGTGTATATGTATCCATCGAAGGATATTTTATTTTACAGCTCAGATATCCATGGAAATTCTATCACCAGACGGCGGATGGATATTTTCAGACGATTGATCGAGGGAGAAGCCTGCACGATCATTCTGACGGTAGATGCGTTATTTGATAGGATGCCGGATCTGTCCTATATTAAGAAAAATGTGGTGACGATCCGTGAGACAGAAGAACTGGATGTCGAGGCACTTAAGAAACGTCTGGTGGAACTGGGGTATGAAAAGGCGGACAGCGTAGACGGTGTCGGACAGTTTGCGGTGCGTGGTGGTATCATTGATATTTTCCCTCTGACAGAGGAATGTCCATATCGTATCGATATGTGGGATACGGAGGTCGATACGATCCGAAGCTTTGATGTGGAAAGCCAGCGGTCGATCGAACAGGTGCAGGAGATCCAGATCTATCCGGCAAGCGAGATGGTGTTGTCCGATCGCAGGACGTCGCAGGGAATCCGTAAGCTGGAGCAGGAATTCAAGCCATATTATGAGAAGCTGCGTAAAGAGTTCAAGACAGAGGAAGCTGCTCGTTTAAAGAAGCAGATCGGGGAGATCAAAGAGCAGTTGACAGAGTTCCATGGAATGGCAGGAGTCGACAGTTATGTAGAGTATTTCTACAGTAAGACTGTATCACTGTTAGACTGCTTCCATACAAAGAATACAGTTATTTTATTGGATGAGACTTCGAGGATATCAGATTATGCGGATAACTATATGGCGACCTTCCTTGAGAGCATGGAGAGCCGTCTGGAGGGTGGCTATATCCTTCCGGGTATGATGAATATTTTATTTACTTATCCGGCAATTGTGCAGAAAATGCAGGCATTTCAGACGCTCGCATTTTCTATTCTGTATCATGAAGATCGGTATTTTACGATCCGGCATGATGTAACATATGACAGCCGTGTGGTTAATTCTTACAGGAATAATTTTGAAGCGTTAATTGCGGATATCGGAAAATGGCGAGAGAAGAACTACCGTATCATATTTATCTCACCATCGACGACCAGAGCGAAACGCATGGTTGAGAATCTGACCAGCCATGATGTGGCATGCTTCTATTCAGAGGATACCGACCGTGTTCTTTCTGAGAAAGAGGTAATGGTTACGACAGGAAGACTTCGGGCAGGATTTGAGTTTCCGGAGCTGAAGCTGGTTGTGATAAATGAAGGCGACGTCTTTACTGCACGGAGCAGTACGAAGAAAAAGAAGAATCAGAAGCCTCGGTATTCCGGTGAAGTGATCAAGGATTTCTCCGATATCAGCGTGGGTGACTGTGTGATCCATGAACGCTATGGCGTTGGTATCTATGGCGGTATCGAGAAGGTCGAAGTGGACGGTGTCTTAAAAGATTATGTAACGATCAATTATGCAGAGGGTGGAAAACTCTATGTGTTGGCCTCTGAGGTAGATTGTATCCAGAAATACAGTGATAAAGAGGGCAGACGGCCGAAGATCAACAAGCTCGGCAGCAAGGACTGGGAGAAGACCAGAAGCCGGGTAAAAGGTCATGTTGCAACGATCGCAAAGGAACTGGTGAACCTGTATGCGAAACGACAGGCATCACAGGGCTTCTGCTATTCGAAGGATACGATCTGGCAGCAGGAATTTGAGGAAATGTTCCCATATGAGGAAACGGATGACCAGAAGAAAGCAATCGCAGAGACAAAGGCGGACATGGAGAGCAGCAAGATCATGGATCGTCTGATCTGTGGTGATGTGGGCTTTGGTAAGACAGAGGTTGCGATCCGTGCGGCATTTAAGGCGGTATACGATGGCAGACAGGTCGCATATCTTGTGCCTACTACGATACTTGCGCAGCAGCATTATAATACGTTCAAAGAACGTATGAAGGAATTCCCGGTTGAGATTCGTCTGTTATGCCGTTTCTGTACACCGAAGGAGGTACGGGAGACGATCGCCGATCTGAAGGCCGGAAAGGTGGATATCGTGATCGGAACACATCGGCTGTTGTCCAAGGATGTGACATTTAAGCAGCTTGGTCTGCTGATCATAGACGAGGAGCAGCGGTTTGGTGTAACACATAAGGAAAAGATCAAGCAGATGAAGACAAATGTTGACGTCTTGACCTTGACAGCGACTCCTATTCCTCGTACACTTCATATGAGCCTGATCGGTATCCGGGATATGAGTGTTCTGGAAGAACCGCCGGTTGACAGACGGGCGATCCAGACCTATGTTATGGAGCTTGACCCCGAACTTGTCAAAGAAGCGATCAAGCGTGAGCTGGCGCGGGATGGTCAGGTATATTATGTATATAACCGGGTAAATAATATAGAGATGATCACATCAGAGATTGCATCCCTTGTGCCGGATGCAGTCGTTGAGTATGCGCATGGCCAGATGCATGAACGGCAGCTTGAGGACATCATGTATCGGTTTATCAATCATGAGATCGATGTGCTGGTCACGACGACGATCATCGAGACCGGCCTGGATATTCCGAATGCAAATACTATGATCATTCATGATGCGGATACATTTGGTTTATCCCAGTTGTATCAGCTCCGTGGCCGTGTCGGACGTTCAGATCGGAACGCATATGCATTTCTGATGTACCGTCGGGATAAACTTATTAAAGAAACTGCGGAAAAGAGATTGAAAGCGATCCGTGAATTTACCGACCTTGGTTCCGGAATCAAGGTGTCCATGAAGGATCTGGAGATCCGTGGCGCGGGAAATATCTTAGGCGAGGATCAGTCCGGTCATATGGAAGCAGTTGGTTATGATCTGTACTGTAAGATGTTAAATGATGCGATCCGTCAGGAGATGGGCGAGAAGGTTGAAGAACGGTTTGAGACGACTGTACAGCTTCCGGTGGATGCTTATATACCGGCTGAGTATGTCAAGAATGAATTTATTAAGCTGGATCTGTATAAGCGGATATCGCATATCGCATCGGATGATGATTACGATGATATTATTGACGAGTTAAATGACAGATTTGGAGAGATGCCGACGGAGGTTTTGAACCTGCTCGATGTATCTTTATTAAAGGCAAAGGCAAATCGTGCCTATATAACCAGCATTATGCTGGCGGGTGCAGAGCTGCGGTTTTCAATGTTTAAACAGGCGAAGATCGATACGGCAAAGATTGATTCGTTATTAGATAAATATAGAGGAAATATGAAATTTGTGATCGGCAACAGTCCGTCTTTCGTGCTTAAGATGAAGACGATCACAGAGAAAGAAATCTGGAAGCAGGCGAGAGCAGTTGTAGCTGATATCGCAGAGCTTGCAGAAGAATAAAGGAGGATCAGCATACCGAAACCGGTAATATTTGCAGGGCGAAGCAGATGCGAAAACCTGCAATGTTGGCAGGATGATGCAGACGCCGGAATCGGCGAGTTGGAAGAACAGGAGGTTTGGTGGATGAAACGTAGAATTCTAAAGGCTGTTTCTTTGATCTGTGCATGTGTGATGTTACTTACACTTGCGGCGTGTGGAGAAGAAAGTCAGGATAATACAGGGAAATATATCGTATTCAAATTCGGAAATGACAACATTTATCTGGACGAGGTGTATATATATGCACAGACAACGATTGATGAATACGAGAAAGAATATGGCAGCGATATCTGGGGCAAAACGATCGAGACGGATGGCGGTATTGAGATGGATGTCGAGGAAATGGCAAGGCGTGAAGTAATCTCCAACATTGTCCAGACCAAGGCGCTGATCGCACAGGCAGATGAATATAAGATCAGCCTGACAGCGGAAGAGCAGGCACAGGCAGAACAGGAAGCGGAAGATTTCTATAACAGTCTGACCGATGAGCAGTTGAAAGAAACCGGCATGGAAGCAGATACACCATCCCGTGTTCTTAAGGAGAATGCGCTGGCGAAAAAGATCTACGATCATGTCATGAGCGATTCTTCAGCTGAGGTATCCGATGAACAGGCGAGAATGACGACATTTTATGATATGTTTTTTGAATGTTATTATGAGGACGATTTTGGAAACATTGTAGTTTACAGTAAGGATAAGATCGCAGAACAGAAACAGAAAGCTGACGAAGCGTATTCTTCGATCAAACAGCAGTTATCGGACAATCCGAACCTGAATATCACTTTCCTTGGCCACACAAACAACCTGCAATATGCAGGAAGCCATACTATGAGCAAGGATCAGATTCTGGAAAATTATGGACAGGAGGTTCTGGATACCTTATATAGTATGCAGGATGGTGATATCTCACAGGTTATCGAGACAGAGAATGGCTATCATATCTTTCAGATGACATATCTGACAGACGAGAAAGCAACTGCTACGAATAAGGCGAAACTTACAAAAGCGGCAAACGAGGCTTATTTCAACAATCTTTTAACCAATTGGGTATCAAAGATTGATAAAGATTATACTTATTCTAAGAGTGTAAATACAGATGTGTATAACATGATCACCTTTAATTAATGGGATAGAATAAAAATGTCCATGGTACAATTTGTGCCATGGACATTTTTTTGTCTGCCTATTTTCTTCCGGTTGAGCCGAAGCCGCCTTCACCGCGCACGGTATCGGATAATTCATCGACAGCATGGAAACAGCCGGTAATGTATGGGGTGATAACGAGCTGGGCGATGCGCTCGCCGCTTTCAATTGCCTGATCGGTGTTAGAGTGATTGTGGAGTGCCACCATGATCTCGCCGCGGTAATCGGCATCGATAACGCCTACCTTGTTTGCAGGAGCAAGTCCCCGCTTACATGCAAGACCGCTTCTTGCATAGACCAGTCCGGCATAGCCGACCGGAATCTCGATAGCAAGCCCGGTGTGGATGAACTGTGTCTCTCCGGCGGCGATCGTTACCGGTTCTTCCATACAGGCGTACAGATCTGCTCCGGCAGCAAATTCAGAACCATAAGAAGGAATCGTCGCATTTCCATTCAGTTTCTTAATGTTAATATCAAATGTGGTCATTAGAAGTACCTTCCTTTCTCGTCCCATAAGACTGCTTTCTTAGCAGCGAGTGATTTTGGGACATCTAATATTCTCTGATTTGTAGAACCTCTGAATCGCAGATCCAGAACTTTCTTTTCTTCAACAAATTCGCCATCAACTAAAACATCCAGATAAGACAGGAATTTGTGGGTGAAATCCCACTGGTAATACATTTTGTCAAGAACGTCTTTTTCAAAATCATAGCCGGTATAGCACCAGATCGTTTTATCTGGGTATGCAGCCTTGAACTGCTCCAGAAGTGGAAGCAGACCCTGCTGGTTAACGAATTCCAATGGTTCGCCACCAAGTAAGGTAAGTCCTACGATGTGATCCGGCTTACAAAGTTCTATAATTGTATCAATCTCTTTTTGAGTAAAAGGTTTTCCGGCATTGAAATCCCAGGTATCCTGATTAAAACAACCTTTGCAGTGGTGTGTGCAGCCGGATACGAACAGAGAGGTCCGAACTCCGGTTCCGTTTGCAATATCACACCGTTTAATATCCATATAATTCATAATCGTTAATTCTCCCATACAAAAAGTATGGCCCGCATTGCCCTCTACGACATGCAGACCATACAAATTGAAATTATTAATGCACTTAGTTAAAAAATCGGATATAAACTATTCATACAAGTAAATGCTTTATGCATAGCTTTAATATAAACCAATTTCTAAAATATAGCAAGTGTTTTTATAAAATTCCGGTATATTCTGATCGTATGTGGTATACGTTATCTTATTTGTGATGCGGATGAACCACATGCATCAGACCTAAACTTACAGGTGCAATACTCTGGCAGCCATTTCTTTTGTCTTGCCTACGTTCCAGAAGTTTTCACCAAGGTAACCACAGGTTCTTCTTGTGACATTCATCTTTGCGTGGTCTTTGTTACCACACTGAGGACATTCCCATTCGCCATCTGCATTAATGATGATCTCGCCATCGTATCCACATACATGGCAGTAATCTGATTTTGTATTAAACTCTGCATACTGGATGTTTTCATAAATGTAACGAACCACCTCGGCGAGCGCATCCAGATTGTTACGCATATTTGGTATCTCAACATAGGAGATCGCACCTCCGGATGAAATTGTCTGGAACTGACTCTCAAATCTGAATTTGCTGAATGCGTCGATCTTTTCCCGTACATCAACATGGTAAGAGTTTGTATAATATCCCTTATCAGTGACATCCTTGATCGTACCAAAACGTTCTTTATCAATACGTGCGAATCTGTAACATAAGCTTTCAGCAGGTGTTCCGTATAAGCCGAAGCCAAGTCCGGTATCAGCCTTCCACTTATCACAAGCTGCACGCATTCTATTCATAACCTTTAATGCAAACTCTTCGCCGACAGGATCCGTGTGGCTGACACCCTTCATCAGGATAGAAGTCTCATACAGACCGATGTATCCAAGTGACAGTGTGGAGTAGCCGTTGTGAAGCAGTGGATCGATAACTTCACCCTTCTTTAAACGCGCGATCGCACCATACTGCCAGTGAATTGGGCTGACATCAGAGGTTACGCCTTCCAGTGCTCTGTGACGGCACATCAGGGCATCATAGCATAACTGAAGTCTTTCGTCTAACAATGACCAGAATTTATCTTCATCGCCTTTTGCCAGAATACCGATCTGAGGAAGGTTCAGGCTGACAACGCCCTGATTGAAACGACCTTCCCATTTGTAGTTGCCGTTCTCATCTTTCCAAGGAGAGAGGAAAGAACGACATCCCATACATGAGAATACATTGCCTTCGTAGTTCTCACGCATTTTCTTAGCTGAGATGTAATCAGGATACATTCTTTTGGCAGAACACTTAATAGCAAGACGGGTAATGTAATCGTATTTACCGCCCTTTAAGCAGTTGTGTTCGTCCAGAACATAGATCAGCTTTGGAAATGCCGGTGTTACATAGACACCAACTTCGTTTTTGATACCCTCTAAACGCTGGCGCAGGATCTCTTCGATGATCATGGCGTTTTCTTCTACATATTCATCATTTGGATCAAGATTCAGGAATAAGGTAACAAATGGAGACTGACCGTTTGTAGTCATTAAGGTGTTGATCTGGTACTGGATCGTCTGAACACCGGACCGAAGTTCATCGTTCAATCTTTCTTTTACCAGTTCCTCTAATGTATCAGCATCTAATCTGTCACCAAATTCTTCCTGATATAATGCTTTATATTTGTTGTAACTCTTACGCAGGTATTTTCCAAGGTGCCGGATATCAACCGACTGACCGCCATATTGGCTGGAAGCAACAGCAGCGATGATCTGTGTGACGATCGTACATGCAACCTGGAAACTCTTAGGGCTTTCAATCAGCTTGCCGTTCATGACAGTACCGTTGTCAAGCATATCTCCGATATTGATCAGGCAACAGTTGAAGATTGGCTGTAAGAAATAATCTGCATCATGGAAATGGATGGCACCTTCTTCATGTGCTTTTGAAATCTTCTCGGGAAGCAGAAGTCTCTTTGTAAGGTCTTTTGAAACCTCGCCGGCGATCAGATCACGCTGAGTGGAAGCAACCGTTGCATTTTTATTCGAATTTTCCTCCATAACATCTTTGTTTCTGTTTTTGATCAGACTGAGGATCGAATCATCTGTCGTGTTAGCTTTACGGATCAGTTCACGGCTGTATCTATATATAATGTAAGTTTTGGCAAGAACGAACTTTCCCTCTGCCATGATCTTCTGTTCGATGATATCCTGGATATCTTCAACCAGCATTCTTTTTCTGTTCTTTGCTTCGATACCGTCTATGATCTCTTCAATTTTTTCTTCAGAAATTTTTTCGCAGTCTTCGACTTCGGCATTTGCCTTCTGAATGGCAACGATAATCTTGCTGCGATCATAGGATACGGCTCGACCGTCTCTTTTGATTACCTGCATTTTTACATTCTCCTTCAAAATTGATTGTCTAGATATTGAGTGCAATACAAACTCAACCCCCAATATATTGCGTCGTGTGTGAAAAAAAGACAAAAAAATGAACGATTTAAAATCTGTGAGACTAAAAAATCGTTTGGAATATTTTGTAACTCTATGTCCCCGACAGTTACACATTATAGCATCACCAATCTGGTTTGTCTATAACAATTGATACAAAATATTGAGAAAAAAATAAAGAAATAATACTAGATATTGTGTTGCATAGGAAAATGTGATTTAGCGTTCGAGTGGTGATTGACATTATGTGAAATTATCGGAAATTGTATCCGGAAGACCCGATACTGTCGAAGTATTGCGAACAATCAGAGATTTAACAATAATGTTATATAGTTTGTGACATTTCTATGAATTGCGCAAAATGGCTTTATTTTTAATGGAAAATGTGATATAAAGCTATGATAGGTGATACCAAATTTTATAATAATATAGAGGTAAGTACAATGAGAAGATTAAAAAAGGGATTTGCAGTTGCTCTTGCAATGGCAATGACAGTATCCATGGTTGCGGGATGTGGAGATAAGAATAAAGATGTAACCGGTAATCTGGATAAGGCAACACAGACGGATGCAACTGAGAACAGTACAGAGGCAGATCTGACAATTGATGAATACATTGCCAAGTATGCAGATGGTGTAACACTTGGAGAGTATAAGGGTATTGAATATGAATATGCTCCTGCAGAAGTAACAGAGGATGATGTACAGAAGAAGATAGATGATTTTGTAGAATCCTGTGCAACTTATAATGAAGATAAAACAAGTACGGCAAAATCAGGAGATACCGTAAATATTGACTTTGTTGGCACGGTAGATGGAGCAGAGTTTGATGGTGGTAATACCAATGGTTCTGGATATGATGTAACGCTTGGATCAAACTCCCTCATCGATACATTTGAAGATCAGATCATAGGTCACAAGGCAGGAGATACATTTGATGTAAATGTAACTTTCCCGGACGGATATGGTAATGGTCTGGATGGTAAGGCTGCCGTATTTAAGACTACTTTAAATTATATCAAGATTCCTGTAGAGGCAGAATACAATGATGATCTTGTAGCAGCAAATACTTCTTATAAGACAACAACTGAATATGAGGAATCAGTCAGAAATGAGTTAAAGGCCAGTAACGAAGCAACTGCACTGGCATCCGCACAGAATGTTGTTATGACAAATGTTATTAACAAGGCAACGATCGAGAATATTCCGGAATCAGAAGTAAGCAGTCTGGCAGATGAGATTGTTACGCAGTTGAAATCCCAGGCAAGTAATTATGGGGTTGATTATGCAACATTTATTAAATATTACTATGGATATGATGATGAAGATTCATTCAAAGAATATGTGAATCAGATCTGTCAGGAATCTGTAAAAGAAAAGATGGTCGTATGTGCTGTGGCAAAGACAGAGAACATCACCATTGATGCAGATGAAGAAGCTGCATATATTAAGAAACTTGCAGAAGAAAATGATGTAACAGAAGATGCTATAAAGGAACAGTATTCATCTCAGGATCTGATGTATTATACGTTGGCAGACAAGGTTATGACATTCCTTCTTGACAATGGTAAGAAGACAGAGACAACGACAGAAGCGGCAACAGAGGAATCGACAAATTCTGAAGAAGAAACTACAGAAGTAACAACAGAAGCAAACTAAAGCAAAAGCTGAGACGGAGTTCTGTAAATAAAGAATATATAAGATGAAGCCTTGAGGAGAAAGATTATATTATGAAAATGAAGAAGGTAATGGCTCTGTGTCTGACCGCTGTTGTCAGCATGGGGGTGCTTAGTGGATGCGGAAGCACAAAAAGTGAATTCAGACAGTATGCAAAATGTGCAGATGTAAAGGATTATGACGGTATTGAATATGTACCAACATCCAGAGAAGTGACACAGGATCAGATTGATGAGAAGATTAATTCATTTTGTACAGATAATAATGTAGAAACAAAGGATTATGACAGTGTGATCAAGGATGGCGATGATGTTAATATCAACTACGTTGAAACCATCAACGGTGAGGAAAAGGCAAAGAATGATGAAGAGGCAGGAACCAGCGTTGTTATGGGTAAGGAGGCATTAGCACCCGGACTTGATGACCAGATGATCGGTTTAAAGCCTGGAGTACAGAAAACCTTTACGATCACATATCCTGACGATTATTCAGATACAACAGTTGCCGGCATGGAAGCAAAATTTGATATAACGATCAATTATATCAAGATAACAACAACACCGGAATATACAGATGACCTTGTAAAGTCAGCTACAAATGGAGAATATACAACAACAGATGCTTATACAAAGTACCTGACAGATGAACTTCAGAAGGATGCAGATAAATCCGCAGATGATACAGACCGTGCAAATGTATTAAAAGCGATCAAGGAGAAAACAACATTTAATAAGTACCCGGAAGGTGAAATTGATTCCTATGTCAAGAGTGTTATGGATAATATTGAGTCCAGTGCCTCCCAGTATGGAATCGGTGTACCGACATTCCTTCAGTATTTTTATGGATATACGGATGAGGCTTCATTTGTTTCTTATCTTCAGAGCACGGTTGAATCTGTAATGCAGGAGAAGATCATTGTCAGTTCAATCGCATTAGATAAAGATCTGGTCGCAAGTGATAAAGAGGCCGATGCATATAAGCAGAAGCTGATGGATGATAATGAAGTAGATGAAGATACGATCAACTCCAGATATTCCAAGAGTGACCTGAAATTCTATGCAACAGAGGAGAAGGTTCTTGATTATCTGATGGGCACAGCCGTTCAGGTTGAATCTACAGAAGCTGGTTCAGAAGATGTATCTGAGGATAGTTCAACAGAAGCAGAGAGTACAGAAACAACGACAGCGACAGAAGCTGCAACAGAGGCAACTTCGGAGACAGAATAATAAAAAAGTTGACGTTTTTAAAAAATTTGTTTTGACAAGAAGCAGATGACGTGCTATATTAAACGAGTGCGTGAGATAAAGCACGTTCATGCAGTTGTGGCGGAATTGGCATACGCGCATGATTCAGGTTCATGTCCACTTACGTGGGTGTGGGTTCAAGTCCCATCAACTGCATTGATAAAAGGAAAAGAAGTCTTAGTTTTAAGGCTTCTTTTTTCTATATACAGGTTTGACATTACAGAAAAACTGGCATATAATGTAGGATACTTGTGAGAACTTAACGGAAAACACAGATATTGTTTAGGAGGTAGTCGGTGATGGCTGAAAAGAAACAGGTAGTTACCTATACAGGACTTAAAAAAATTGAAGAAGAACTTCAGGATCTGAAAGTAAACAAACGTAGAGAGATTGCTGCCAAGATCAAGGAAGCAAGAGAGCAGGGAGACTTATCTGAGAATGCTGAGTACGATGCTGCAAAAGATGAACAGCGTGATATCGAAGCAAGAATCGAGCAGTTAGAGGCTATCCTGAAAAATGTAGAGATCGTTGACGAGGACGAGGTAGATACAGAGGTTGTTGGTATCGGTCGTACCGTAACAGTATTTGATTATGAATTTGACGAGGAAGTTGTATTCCATATCGTTGGTTCAACCGAAGCAGATATTATGAAGAATAAGATCTCTGACGAATCACCGGTTGGTATGGCATTAAAGGGTGCCCGTGTTGGTGATGAAGTAACAGTAGAAGCACCGGACGGAGATTTTAAGTACAGAGTATTAGATATCAAGAGAGCAATCTAATAAACAGAATGATTAATATTATAGTAGAAAGAGATTAAACAAAGATGGCAGAGAATAAGCAGAATAATCAGGCTAAGCCGCAGGATGTAAATAAGCTGTTACAGGTTCGTCGTGAGAAACTGGCAGATTTGCAGGCTGCAGGCAAAGATCCATTTGAGATTACAAAGTATGATGTGACTTATCACAGTACAGATGTAAAAGAAGCATACACAGCACATGAAGCAGAGCTTCTTGCAGGCAGACAGGAGCCAAATGTAGAAGGTCTGGATGATGCACAGAAGAAGGAAGTGCTGAACAACGATTATAATGAGAGAAGAGCAATCATGGATGCATCACCAATCCATGTAAGTATTGCAGGACGTATGATGTTCAAGCGCGTTATGGGTAAGGCATCTTTCTGTAATATCCAGGATCTGAAGGGCAATATTCAGGTATATGTTGCAAGAGATCAGATCGGTGAAGATTCATATGCAGATTTTAAGAAATCTGATATCGGTGATATCTATGGTGTAAAGGGATGGGCATTCCGTACAAAGACCGGAGAGCTTTCCATCCATGCGGAAGAGATGACACTCTTAAGCAAGTCATTACAGATCCTTCCGGAGAAGTTCCATGGCTTAACAGATACAGATGTCAGATATCGTCAGAGATATGTAGACCTTATTATGAATCAGGAGAGCAAGGCAGTATTTATCAAGCGTTCACAGATCTTAAAGGAGATCCGCAACTTCCTTGCAGGCCGTGATTTCATGGAGGTTGAGACTCCTATGCTTGTTACAAATGCAGGTGGTGCGGCAGCAAGACCATTTGAGACACATTACAATGCATTAAATGAGGATGTTAAGCTTCGTATCTCACTGGAATTATATCTGAAGCGTCTGATCGTAGGCGGACTGGAAAGAGTTTACGAGATCGGACGAGTATTTCGTAATGAGGGCGTTGATACAAGACACAACCCGGAATTTACATTGATGGAATTATATCAGGCATACACAGACTATGAGGGTATGATGGAACTGACAGAGTCCATGTTCCGTTATCTTGCTGAGAAGGTTTGTGGAAGCACAAAGATTTCCTATAATGGAATCGAGATTGATTTTGGCAAGCCATTTGAGCGTCTGACCATGAATGATGCGATCAAGAAATATACCGGAATCGATTTCGATCAGGTAGAAGATGATGCAGCAGCTAAGAAGCTGGCTGATGAACACAATATTGCATATGAAGAACGTCACAAGAAGGGTGATATCATTAACCTGTTCTTTGAGGAGTTCTGTGAAGAAAAGCTGATCCAGCCTACATTTATCATGGATCATCCGATCGAGATCTCACCACTGACCAAGAAGAAGCCGTCTGATCCAAGCAAGGTTGAGCGTTTCGAGCTGTTCATTAACACATGGGAAATGTGTAATGCATATTCCGAGCTGAACGATCCGATCGATCAGCGTGAACGTTTTGCAGCACAGGATGCAAATGCAGCAGCCGGTGATGATGAAGCAGAGCACACAGATGAGGATTTCTTAAATGCACTGGAGATCGGTATGCCTCCTACAGGTGGTATCGGATACGGTATCGACCGTCTGGTTATGCTGTTGACTGATTCACAGGCAATCCGTGATGTACTCCTCTTCCCGACGATGAAGTCACTGGATGCTGACAAGAAATCTGCGAAGTCAGAAAATGGCACTTCCACAGCAGCACCGGAGAAGGAAGAAGTTATCGACTTCTCCAAGGTAAAGGTAGAGCCTTTATTTGAGGAATTTGTTGATTTCGATACTTTCAGCAAGTCAGATTTCAGAGCTGTAAAGGTAAAAGCATGTGAAGCAGTTAAGAAATCCAAGAAGCTGTTACAGTTCACTCTGGACGATGGAACAGGCACAGATCGTACCATTTTAAGCGGTATTCACGCTTATTATGAGCCAGAAGAACTGGTAGACAAGACCTTAATTGCAATCACTAACCTGCCGCCGAGAGCCATGATGGGAATTGAATCCTGTGGAATGCTTCTCAGTGCAATCCATGAGGAAGAGGGCGAAGAAAAACTTCATCTTCTGATGGTTGATAACCACATCCCGGCTGGTGCAAAGCTGTACTAAAATTAAATATA
>ERZ808240.3382-NODE-3382-length-15662-cov-18.689050_pt1 | contig 15662 bp, 17 predicted proteins | sample MGYA00521084_ERZ808240 | MGnify/ENA primary metagenome ERZ808240 (study PRJEB31516, sample SAMN03275571) | gut metagenome | biome: mammalia-associated habitat; material: feces | host: Papio cynocephalus | place: Kenya | collected 2012-08-06 ... | reverse complement strand
CTGAACGCCGACTCCGAGAATCCTTGCCTCCGGCTTTCGTCAGCCAATTCTTTCAGAAGCCTTTCCGCGCGGCCTCCAGCCCAGAAAGCATTCCATCTGGATATCCTTTCGGCCTGGGTTTTCTCCGACGGAGCGAAATTGCCGGCCCCTTTGACAAAGGCCACACTGCCTTTCAGAGAGTCCAGCCTCGCCAGCAGTTTGTCGTTCAGTTCAAGCGCGGTCTCCTGATCCCGGCCTTCGGCGATGGCGTAGATCTGGTTGTAGCCGGACTGCTCCAATCCGCTCTGAAGCATCTCCAGGTCACGTTTCTGGCTCTGGGTCATGTAGTTGATGTTCCTCATGTCGGAATCGAACTCCGTCCGGCCGCTGAGGAGATACATCACAACCGTAACGGCCATCACGGCGGCAAGAAGCCAACCGTTAGAAGGAGCCTTGTCCTGAAGAATCCGTCCCAACTCAAGTGTGCCGCCGACATTTTTACGAGCCTTGGTGAAGACCGGCAGGAAGACAAGCACGAATATGATCGTGCCGGCCAACATCAGCGAGCCGAACAGTCCCAAATCCTGCATCGCCACCGCATCCAGCCAGACAAGGCACAGGAAGGCGGCGATCGTGGTGATGTTGCCGATAAGCAAAGGCTCGACCATCTCCTTGAGGTTCTGACGAGGGCTCACACCGGATTTCAGACCGTCCATAAAATGCAGCGGATAGTTCACCGCTATGCCTATGATCACGGAAGCGACTCCGATGACGATGATCGACATGCTGTCCCGGATCAGGGCGATGCCTCCGACGGCGAAAAGCCAGCCGAATGTGATTGAAAGCACTATCCAGAGGATGTCCGAGAAGCGTTTGTAGGTAAACACCAGCAGAAGACCGATCAGAAGCAGGGCCAGAGATATGGCCAGAATGCTGTCCTTCTTGATCTGTGTGGCGTTGGTCACGGCGATCAGCGGAGCGCCCACGGCGGACACGGAGACTCCAGGATGCTCCGTCACTATCCTTTGAATCGCCTCATCAACCAAATCCGCCACCTTGGAGTTCATCCCCGACTCGCTAGTGCCGTAAGGAGAGGTCAAAAATGCGAGTCCATGACCATCCTTTGTGAATATGCAGTCGTCGACAATGTCGTAGTTCGAATTGGCGGCACTGGTTCTCAACCGCTGAAGCACAGGTGTGAACAGATGCAGAGGATCCGTGCGGACATTGGCGACCATCGCGTCACCAGCAGGGAACAGCAGTGACTGACGGTCAGCCGCAAGCTGAGCGGAGACGTAGCCTTGAATATTCAGGAGTGAGTCTATGCGCTGATAGTCAGCCTCGGTCATGTACAAGGGGTATCCGGAAGTGACATCCTCCATCACCTCGAACGCCATTCCACTGTCAACGGTGATCTGCCTTTGAGGAACCATTCCGGTGGAATCCACGGCGTCGAACACGTCCTCGAAATCGTGAATCGCCTCGAAAATCTCATCCTCGTCAGCCTCCGAGCCGTCCTTTGCCGAGAAAATCAGGATGATGTTGTTCTTTTTGCCAAGGGCGTTGTAGGCCTCGGAATATTTCGAGCTTTCCTCATCGCCAGGCAGGAATCTGGAGATGTCCTCCTCGTAGTGAAGCCGTGAGGCCAGAAACAGACAGACAGCCGCAAGCAGGACCGACAGCAGGGCCGCCAGCCATTTTCTTCCGCTTAGGAAGTCGTAAATCTTAAGGAAAAAGTCCGTCACTCCGCTTCTCTACAATAATCCTGCGAAGATACTCATTTTTTGCGAAGCAGCCGAGACGGCAGACCGTAAAAGATGGCGAGAAGACACAGGGCTGTGTTCAGGACGCTGATGCGGAAGAAATCCCAAAACGGGCGGAAATGGGTGACACGCTCCCCTTCCGGCGGATAATAGACGTTGATTCCGACAGGACGCATCGGCACGCCTTTCCAACATTGGAACACAAGGAGTTCCAATTCGGCCTCGTAGCGGCAGGTCAGGAAACGGAGCCTCCCTATACGATTCAGTTGATAGAGGCGGAAACCAGACTGGGTGTCAGGGAGATTCACGCCGGTCTGGAGTCTGAACCAGAAATTCGAGAATTTATTGGCGAAAGTGTTGCCTCCCGGCATATTCTCCATCCTTAGATTGCGGCTTCCTACCAGCATGGCGTCCGGATGCTCTCTGGCCTGTGCGGCGAACACTGGGATATCCTCCGGAAAATGCTGGCCGTCAGCGTCAATGGTGATGGCGCGTTCGAAGCCTCTGGCCTTGGCTTCCTTGAAGCCGGTCTTCAGGGCGTAACCTTTGCCACGGTTATCTATATAGCGCACGACCACAGCGCCGAGTTCTGACAAGGAGTCAGAGGATCCGTCCGTGCTGCCGTCATCCACTACTATCACGTCTTTGCAGTACCTCAACGTTCTCTGTACCACATCCGTGATTGTTCCGGCATTGTTATAGACGGAGATTATGACACAGGTTTTCAGATTCTTCAATATGCCAGGCGCTTCGACAGTTTCGGTCACTTCGACAGGCTCAGTGACCGGATCGGTGGTCGCTGAGCCTGTCGAAGCGCCATCAGGACTACCTTCACAGGAATATTCAAGCCCCATCCGCGAAAAGACTTTTTCCTCCGAGCGGACTGTGAGTTCCACTTTCAGGCCCTCATCAGTCTCCACAAGTTTGGTGAATGAATATGTCACCTCGGCCTCGGGGAAAAGCGGCTCCATGAATTTCAAGTCTTTTACCCGTGTGAGACTCAGCGATTTCCCAAGATTGGCTTCCAACAGTTCTGTCGCCACACGGATCTGCACGGCTCCGGGAGTGATCGGATAGTCAGGAAAATGGGACTTGAAGATCACGTTGTCAGGTTCGAGCCTGATTAGTGGTTCGGCAGAGCTCACCAACCGTGGTTCGAATCTTCCACCAGTCTCTTTTGTGGAGAGGATATTGAAGAATGTGCCTAAAAGTCTCATTCGGGGATGTTCATTTTTGAAAAAGTGTAGCTTCGGTTCGGCCTCCTCATAATGATTTTGACCCCTTCAACGGAGACATATTCATCAGTGGATGATGAACTGAACAATCGTCTCAAGTCACGAGCTATTGTCTTGCGAACAAGACATTTGTCTAGAGTCTTCATGACGTTCAGTAGCTTGACATGCTTTCTGTCCAAACTGACGGTAAAGTCAAATGCTCTAATTCCGAATTCGTTCACTATGGTGCCTACAATGATGTCATCCTTCTGCTTGACCACACATATTCCTGAAAAAGAGGCGTTTTTGAAGGTTATGGCCACTGTGTAGCGGACAGCTTCATTATCGTTGAACGGGAAAAGGTAGGGAGCATCGGTACCGGTCACTTCGACTAGCTCAGTGACCAGAAACACATCGGTCGCTGAGCCTGTCGAAGCGACATATGCACCAGAAGAAAAAGCCGAAATCAGCAGCAAGCTAATCAACAACAAAAACCTTCGCATCGACCGTCTTGTTATATTCAGCGTTCAGAATCGTGATCACCGTCTCGCCGCTGTTGTCAACCAAATCCACCTCATTGACTTTCAAGTCCTTGCCAAAATGCAGACGAACAGTTTTGAACATCTGTCTCATCTCTTTTTTAAGAGGCTCCAGCTCAGCCACATAGCAGCCGCCGTCAAGAAACATCCGCGCCTTGAAGTCCCCGCCACCGGCCAGTCCCTGCCCGGTTATGCTGTTCATTATAATCCTCGCAATGGACTTGAAAAGCCTGTTCGAGTTCACGTCCATCTTGCTGGAGGTCTGGCTGCTCTGCAGAAGCACCTTCTCCTTGTTCAGAATGAAAAGGTAGGTGTACGGGGAGACATATTCCCACCTCAACATGCCGTCGGCGAACCACATCTTGCCTGTGGATACCATCTTCTCCTGAAGGATGGCTATGTCCTTGACCTGCCTGAAGTCAGCCTTGAGGCTCTTGATTCCGGCGCTGGAAGCGTCGATCTTTTTGATGGCCTCTGCGGTCTGCGCCTCTGTAAGCGGCTTATAGTCAGCGCCGGAAGCCGATAAAGCGGCGAAAAGCAGCGCAAGGCCAATGAATAATATCCTTAAACTTCTCATAATCACTTAGCTATAAACACGCACCCGCTGATGATCAGGAACACCCCAATCCAACGTGTGGCAGGAATATTCTCGTGGAAAATGAATATCGCGGCGAGCATTCCGAACACATAACTCAGGCTGATCATCGGGTAGGCCATGCTGAACGGAAATCTTTTGAGGATATACATCCACAGGACCGTGCCGCCGGCGTAGCAGAGGCCGCAGCCCAAGAACCACCAGTTCACCAGCAGTCGGCCGAAGAACGCCCACGTCCACTCAAAACTGCCCATCTTCTCAAGGGCGAACTTGAGAAGCACCTGGCCTCCAGACAGAAGGAGGCTTTGGACAACGGACAATGTCAGCAGTCTCCACATAGGCCTTTAAGATAAACAAGCCCGACATCCTCTCCGGCGTCGTTCACGACAAGGATGTCCTTGTCAAGGCCCTTGGATATCCTTATCGCCGCCTCGTAGACCCCTAGCCCCGATGTCGAGAAACATTTACCAAACAGTTTGAAATAGTCCGCGCTGCGGATGACGCGCGAGGCATGATATTCATTGACAATGGTTTCCAGATTCTTCGGAGAGTGGAGGAGCTGAACGTCGACCAGTTCGCAGAGAGACCTCCTCAATGCTTCTGTGGCTTCAACCGCGGTGTCGGTCCCTTCGATGGTTGGTGAGCTTTGCCGAACCATAGGCTCAGGGCTCGGAAATGCGGACAGCACAAATGCGGAAGAGGCCTCGGCGGCGGTGATGCCTTCGCCGAAGTACCCGGCACCTTTCAGAAGATCGTAGGTGGCCGGTGTCATCTCGTCGTGCGCCCCGACAAGGGCATTGGAGATTCGTCCTGACTGAAGCTGGATGAAAGCGTCCAGTAGCGCGCTCTCGAAAGAGATGTCCTTCTGCGAATATGTGCAGTTGCACCCGTGGCAACGAAGCAGGATGGCCACCGCCGAACTGATCGTGTTGTGGGTGGACATCATGAAATAGGTCGGGGGAAGCATTTCCTCCCCGTCACGACACATAGCCGACAGGAAATTCTCCGTGTTCTCCATGCAGCCGAGCCCAGTGCCCGTGAATATGGCATCCGGACATTCGATTCCAGCCTCCTTCAGGGCGGAAAGTGAGACCACCATCGCCCGTTTGAGGATCAAGCCCATCCTTCGCGCCTGCATAGGATTCAGGAACGGCTTGAAATCCGGATCCTGGCTCCTGAGATAAGGTTCAGCACATGATGCTGGATCCGTCATCCAGTCCTCACTGAGAGGCTTCTGGACAGAGATCTGAGCCGCTGAACGTATGTAAATCTTATTTGTCATAACGAGAGATCAACAAGGATGAATCATTGCCACCGAAACCGAAGGAATTGCACAGAACGTGATTGAGCGTGATTCCCTCCCGTCCGTCCGTCTCAGGGATGATTCCACCGTCAAACGGTTCCTTCCAGTTCAGGTTCGCCGGGATGAAGCCGTGACGGATGGCAAGGAGACAGATCACAGCCTCGATGCTGCCGGCAGCGCTGGTCGTGTGACCGGTGAACGCCTTTGTGGAAGACACAGGAGGGATCTTGTCTCCGAAAAGACGGAACATCGCCCGGCTTTCACTGGCGTCGTTATTAGGCGTGGCCGTTCCATGGGCGTTCACATAGTCGATGTCCGAAGGTCCCAACCCTGACATATTCAATGCCTTGGACATCGCCAGGAAAGCGCCTTCGCCATCATCCGAAGAGGCGGTCTGGTGGAAAGCGTCGCAGGCGTTGCCGTAGCCGTCCAGGACTCCGAGCGGCCGCGCACCTCTCTTCAAGGCATGTTCCTCACTCTCAAGGACCACGAACCCGGCTCCTTCTCCGAGATTCAGACCGTTACGGGTCGCGTCGAACGGCCTGCAAGGCTCGCTGTCCAGAATCTTCAGGGAATTGAATCCGTTGAGATGGTATCTGGTCAGGCACTCAGAGCCACCGGCGACAACGACATCGCAGCGTCCGCTCCTGATCAGGTCAGCCCCAAGCATGATGGAATTCGCCGCCGATGAACAAGCCGTGGTGATCGTGGTCACAAGGCCGAAGCCGCCGAAGAAATCAGCGATCTCATCCGTGCAGCTTCCGCAGTCGTGAAGACGGAAAAGAGACCGGTCATCACCCTGAAGGTAATGACGCTCGGTCACATCCATCCCGCCGACAGTCGTTCCCGAGATCAAGGCCGAACGCTCCAAACCTTTGACTCCGGCCTCCTCCATTGCCTCTTTGACTGCCATGATTCCAAACAATGTTGTCCGAGGGACAATCCTGCCTAAAGGAAGCCCGAGAGCGTTCTTGAGTTCCCAGTCGGACATATTCACCTCCCCGCAAGGAAGGCCAGAGTGAGCGGTCTGAAGATGTCTGAGGCTCCCGACGCCGCTTCTGCGGGCGGCAAGGGAACGCAATGTCTCCTCCTTCCCCACCCCGATGGCAGAGATGATTCCAGATCCTGTTATGACGATTCTCCCGGACACTTACTCCGACTGGTTAGCCTTGATGTACTCGGCCATCGTTCTTACTGACTTGAAGACCTCCTTGCCCTCGGCAGGGTTCTTCAGCTTTATTCCGTAGTTTTTCTCCAAAAGCAGCATAAGTTCCAGAGCATCAATGGAATCAAGACCAAGGCCCTCTCCAAAAAGAGGTGCGTCAGCGTCGATGTCCTCCGACGTGACGCCGTCCAGTTTCAAAGCCTCTATGATCTTTGTCTTCAATTCGTTGATAAGTGCATCCATATTATTTCTCGATTAAATATAATTCAGCCTCAAAATGTCCGGGGTCAGAGCATTCCAGCCAGCCGGCAATCGCTGATTCCGTCACCGGATCCTGAAACGCTTGTTCCACAACCTCTTTCATAACTGCCTCATTCTTGTTCTCAAGCACATAAAAGGAAGTCTCTCCGTAGTACTTGTTCCGTATGGCAATCTCCCCCGTCACAATGTTCGGAAGCGTGTAGACGAACACCGCCGGGCTGGGAAAGAAGCCATCTTTCCCTATTGTTTTCTGGTACTCGGAGTCATCCGCAAGGGAGGCGCTCCGGTTAAACAGGACCACAGCCCTGTCCTCACAATCAGTCCTTCTCGGATTCTCTTCACCCAGAAGCAGTTCCGTTGCCACAAATCCCAAACGCGCCAAAGGATCCATTTTGAAGAACTTGGGATAGTCCCCAACCTTCTGCCGGTAAATCTCCACCAGAAGGTCCGCCCCAGTGGAGCCAAAGATAAGTATTTTTTCGCCAACGACCACTTTCTCCGGAGTGATCAGGACATGAGCCTTGACTTTCATCTTTCACCTCCTTCCAAAAAGAGATCACCTTTCATGAATATGGCGGCGGCATTGCAGCCTCCGAACCCAGACAGCAGCTTGGCGAACGCCCGCTTCGTCGTCTTTCTCGGTTCCGGCGAGATGTCCAACGGACAAGAAACCCCACATTCTGAATATCCACGTGTCCCGAGCACGGTTCCGTCATCTATGGAAGCCATGGAAAGGATGGTCTCAAGGATTCCCGCCGCTCCCATCGTGTGGCCGAAATAGCCTTTCAGGCTGTTCACAGGCACGTTCTGCAATCCGGCTCTGGTCAAAGCAATCGACTCCATCTCGTCATTGTAGGCGGTCGAAGTGCCGTGTACCGAAACAAGGGCAAGAGACCTAGGATTGACATCACCAAGGGCAGCCTTGATTGCCCTGAAACTTCCCTCTCCGGTTCTGGACGGGCCTGAAATGTGGTTCGCGTCATTGCGGATCGCCCCACGGAGCAGCACCCAATCATCAGGTTCAGGAGTCTTGTACTTGAATATGATCGTGGCGGCGGCCTCTCCGAGATTCAAGCCCTTTCTCTGCGCGTCGAACGGTCTGCAGGCCTCCTGCGACAACGCCTTGAAAGACTGAAATCCGGAAATGATGAAACGGGACTGGACATCTGATCCGGTCACGATCACCGTGTCGAATTTTCCGGCCTTGAGTTGCCTCATCGCGGCGATCTGGGCGCAAAGTCCTGAGATGCAAGCGTTTGACACCACGATAGGTGTGTTCTTGTTTCCGAAGAATCGGGCGATTGTCTCTGCTGAGTTTCCGAGTCTTTCCCTCTCGGCCGGATCTCCGCCGCAAGGCTCTGCCCCGCTGTCCAGCAACTCGACATTACCTTTCGTGGAAGAAATCACAAACAGCACGTCATCGGAAGCCGGATTAATTCCGGTTCCTTTCAAAGCCTTTGACACAGAGAGAATCATATGCTTCTCAAAACGTGTAAGACCGCCCAGCCCAGTTTGTCCGCCGATCCTTGCCGACGAATCCATCCCGGCATATTCATCAGCCAAAGACTCTTCATCCATCAGCGATGCGAAGAATGGCTCCGGAAGATCTTTCGAGGATTCGTAAAGCCTCAGCGCCGACTCTCCGGCCTTCACCTTCGCATAATTCTCATCCGTGGTCGTTCCTAACGGGGAGATTATGTTGTCAGAAACCTTGACCACGGCCTTATGTCCGCCGACCGGCTTGGTTTCGTCCAAGGCGATGACCATCGAGCCTTCCGCTATCATATTTCCGCCTGATTTTGTCTTTGCATCCACCATCAGCATAGTTCCGAATTCCCCTTTGAGGTTAATTTCCGTCTTGATGGCTTCTCCGGCTATCGGAGTCTCCAGAACCTTGAAATCCTTGAGTGCGCAGACATAGCCCACGCTGACCGGTTTGTGGAGCAAATACTTGTTGATAAAGCCGATTCTTGCAGCGCAGGTCTGGGCGATGTTCTCCACAAGTCCTTCAGGTACAAGTTTCCCGTCCTCCACGAAAACATTGTCCTCATGGATCAGAAAACGTGTCACAGTCCTCTGGTAAGAGCATGACAACAAACTGGAAATCATGACAAAAGGCTTCCGCTGGGGCAGAAGTTCCGTGATATCCACCGATGCAAAGTCAAAAGTTTTCAAATCCTCCTCAGTCATTTTTCCAGAACTCATAAAAGTTGAACCATTGGTCTGGGTAGAGCCTCAGAATCTTCGTAACTTCACCGGCGTAGGCTTTCGCCATCGCCTCGGCCTTTTCCCTCACATCCAAGCCTTCCAGACCTTCGTCCGGGCGGAACAGATGCACACGGTACTTTCTAAGCCCGGCCTTCATCACAAAGACCGAAACCGCCGGGACATCTCTCATGGATGCCAGCAGAAACGGTCCCAAAGGAAGTTCTGCCTCAGCCCCAAGAACCACGCAGCGGACTGTGCGGTTCGACCCGAAGACCCTGTCTCCGTGAATATTCACAATCTCACCGTCAGCCAAGGCGTTGTTCAGGATCACGAGATGGGACATATCCTCTGAAATGCTCACCAGGCGGACATTGTTTCCGCCAAGAATCCTTTCCCGGTTCTCTGTCAGAGCCTCGCCCTCCCCGCCGAACACCAATGCGTTCATCTTCTTGGGAGGCCTCAGTTCATAGCCGGCCAGTTCATCGTTGCCTATGTGCGAGCTCAGTTGCAGAAAGCCACTCTTTTCTGAGCAAAGTTCCTCATACATCGGCATCTGCGGAACTTCCACCTTGAATTTCTTTCCTGAATATGACGCGAATCTGTCCATTATGACAGTTCCGAACATCCAGTGGCATGCGAGCACATGAAGGAAAGATTCCAGAGGTCCGAAACTTTGCCTGCGGCGGAAGTAGTGGTAATTGGAAATATACCCTTTATGATTGAATATCATGTAGAACGGAATCACAAGGCTCATCAGCAGGTAAAAGAACCACAGCGGAATGACCTTCATCATCCCGATCAGAGACCTGTGCATCCACGAAGTCCCGTCAGTCGTGCCCTGCCACTGCCTTTCTCCGCTCTCGGACATATTCACTCCTATAAGCGCCCATCAGGTTGGAGCGTGGTTATATTCCTAAGCTATCTTTTCCTCAATGAAATCGTAAAGGCTGCCCAATGTGGTGAGCCTGCCGAGTTCCTCTGACTTGACCTTGACACCGAATTCCTTGTCTATCAAGACTATGATGTCCACAATGTCAAGACTGTCGATGCCCAGATCCTTTTTGAGGGCGGCATTGTCGTTCAAAAGCGCCGCATCGATCTCAAACTCGTCAACGAGGAATCCGTTGACCTTGGTGATTATTTCTTCCTTACTCATTATTTTGTTGTTATTCTTTAACGCAAATCAATATGTTATGACCTTGGCCTATGCCGTCGATGATTTTCTCGACTCTCATGCCGGCTTTCTCTATCAGCCTCGTCAGATCCTCGGAATAGTACATCTTGCTGTTGCCGTTGGCCATCGCAGTGAAATACAGGCTGGTCATAGTCAAGCAAAAGGCCGCCGGCTCAAAACGTTGTCTGTTCCAAAGGAGTTCCATGATGCAGAGTCTCGCTCCGGGACGGAGAATCTCCGCCGCCCTGCGCAGAATGCTCAAGATCTCATCCTCGGAGAAACAGTCCAGAAACTGGCTCATCCAGATGACATCATATTCTTTATCCTCAGGGAATCTGGTCTCCGGATCAAGCAGGTTGCCTCCACAGCCGTGGATCCTCTCCGCCCCCGGCCTGCCGGCAGTCTCTTTCCTCATCAACCCGATCTGCTGAGGCAGGTCAAAGATAGTGACCTGAATGTCAGGATCATGGCCAACGCACTGAAGAGCCCATTTTCCGGTGTTTCCGCCGACATCAAGCAGATTCTTCACAGGACGGTCGAATATTATCTTCAGAGCCTCCTCGAAAGAATTGTTTGAATAGAAATGATCAAACGCGAACCAGCTTGTCCGGGCCGGCTCTGGAAGGGTGGAAAGGCCTTCGTAAATCGTGTTCCAATCTCCCAGACATTTCAGGCCGGCAGGGCGATGCTCCCTGAAGGACTCATCCAGATGAAAGAAGCCCTCGTAGTTGACATCGTTGTTGAAGTCCATGTTGACCTTCGTGGCCTCATCCGTAAGCAAAAACCAGCCTACCTTGGAGATTGTGAATCGGTCTGTCTCGGTGTCAACCAGCACAGTACCAATGCAGAGGCCAGCTTCCAGAAGACACTTGACGGCATATTCAGAGATTCCGGAAGCGTCAATGATCTCCTTCTGCGTCAAGCCTTCGCGATGGTCGCGCAGAAGATCCAGGATTCCGTATTTCAACATCAGACGTGAAGCCTGGAAGACTATCGGACCGAAAGCGATGAACTCAGCCATCCGCTGCGCCTCTCGCGCGGTGTATTGGTCTTTGGTGTATCTCTTTTCGAGTTCAGGAAACAGTTCCATCTATTTGAGATTTAACGGGTTATTTCTCAGATATAATTCCACGGCCGCTATCTGTTCGTAGAACGGATTGTCCTCCACGAACTTAGGGATTATCGCACGGACATCATCATAGACCTTTCTGGAAGCCGGGGCAAGTCCGCCTGCGATTCCGAGACAGTCAACAGCCTGAGCCAAAGCGATGTAATGGATAGCGAATACCTGATAGGTGTTGTCGATGACACGCTTGGTAAGCAGAGCCGTGTTGGTTCCCATGCTCACAATGTCCTGGTTGTCGTTGTTGTTCGGAATGCTGTGGACGTAATTCGGCATAGCGAGGGTCTGACATTCTGCTGTTGTTGAAGTGGCCGTGAACTGACATGCCTGCATTCCGTAGTTCAGTCCGAGCGTTCCCATATTCAGGAACGGCGGAAGAATTCCGTTGATGCGGTCATGGAACAGGTAGTTGAGCTGACGCTCGGCCGTCATGGCCATCCTTACCGTGGCGATCTTCACCTTGTCCTCCTCCAACGAGATGTAGTCCCCGTGGAAATTGCCGCCGTGGAAGACATTCTTCGCCACATGATCCACAATCGGGTTGTCACAGGCGGAATTCAGTTCCTCCTCAAGCACCCTGCGGGCATTGGCGAACGTCTCATAGACAGGGCCTAGGATCTGCGGAGTACATCTCAACGAATAGTAGGCCTGAACCTTATGGTCAAAAGTACGGTCAGAGGCGTGGCCGTTGTCGTAGAGGTCGTGCTCGCGCTTATGCAGACAGCCACTCCCCTCCGAAAGAGCCCTCATCCTGGCGGCAATCACCTGCTGCCCTTCGTGGCGGCGCACCTCGTTCAATTCCTCTGACATCAGGTCGTCGAATGACGAGGCGATCTCGTTCATCATCACGGAAGCCAGCGTAGCCCAGTCCAGAAGCCTGTCCGCATAAATCTGGTTGACCACACCGATTCCTGTCATGAAAGAAGTGCCGTTGGAGATAGACAATCCTTCGCGGATGTGAATCTTGAACGGCTTCAGACCATTCTCTTTCAGAACATCAGCGGACGGATGCCATTCTCCTTTGTAATGAACCTTTCCCTCCCCAATCATGCAAAGCGCCATGTGGGCAAGCTGAACCAAGTCCCCGCTCGCCCCGACACTTCCATGCTGAGGAATGAACGGGAATATGTTCCTGTCGATCATCTCCACCAACAACTTGATCAAATCCGGATGTACACCCGAACGGGCCTGAAGGAAAGTTCCCAGACGGGCTATCATCGCCGCCTTGACATAAATGTCATCCAGAGGCTGTCCGGCTCCCGTGGAATGGCTTCTGATGATATTGTACTGAAGGTCTTTAAGATACTTGTCATCCACCCTCCACTGAGCCATAGGGCCGAACCCGGTGTTGATTCCGTAAATCACCTTCTCAGCGGCAAATTCTTCCAAGAACCTGTAGCTGGCCTCAACCTCATCCATAGGAAGGTCGGCCAATGCGATTTTCTTATCCTTGAATATCACATCCTCAGCCCATTTCATGCCGAGCGGGAATTTCTGACTCATCTTCTATCCGTTTTGACGTTTTGATTCAGAATGCAAAGATACCTAAATATTACCCAAATAATGAATAAAGTGAGGATTCCCCGCTAAGAAATCCTCACTTTATCAAAAATCGATTCCGAAAACTAAAATGCGTAGCGGACTCCGATGCCCAAAGAGAACGGTCCATCACCCCTAAGTCCTCCATCACCAAACATCAGCCTCGGGCGGAAATCTATTGAGAGTTGGAGTGGAAACCAAAAGGTGTACTCAAGTCCTACGTTACCGACAAAGCCTGCGTAAACCGTCTTCTCGTCATTATTGTTATCCCATACGGCAAAACTAGCTCCAGGGCCGGCATAGAACCCCCATTTGCCTTGTGGTGTCCAATCTGGCTGGACAATCATGAAGTTGTAAATTCCATCTACATGGAAGTCACTTGTGCTGAAACCATTGTCAAGTCCCAAGCCAAATTCGAGAAAGTCTGGACCTCCGAAAACATAATTTTCGAAGCTGATGTCGATGCCGTAGTTACCGAGACGTCCTCCGAGTGATTTAGGCTGGGCGAACGCGATTGCCGCTGAGCCGATAAGAACTGCGAGAGCCAATAATGCCTTCTTCATAATCATAAAAAATTAGTTTAACCAATGTATAGGCCACCTAATTCAACAAAAATTATACTAAACCGGAGAATCCCATGAACGCCATGGCGAGGATTCCAGCGGTGATGAGGGCTATCGGAATGCCTTTGAATGGCTTAGGAACATCATTCAAGTCGAGGTGCTCGCGAAGGCCGGCGAACAGAACGAGGGCCATTCCGTAGCCGACGGCGGTGGCGAAGGCATACACAACGGACTCACCGAGGTTCAGCATATGCGCCGGGCCACCGAATGCGAACTCCTTTGTGACCACGTTGAGAGCCACACCGAGCACAGCGCAGTTCGTGGTGATCAGAGGAAGGAATATTCCAAGAGCCTGATAAAGGGACGGACTGATCTTCTTCAGCACGATCTCGACCATCTGCACGAGAGCGGCGATCACGAGGATGAACGCGATGGTCTGAAGGAACTGGAGTCCTAAGGCTTCCAGAAGATACTGATTGATCAGATAAGTCACCAAAGTCGCGAGGGTGATCACAAAGCACACCGCTCCGGCCATACCGGTCGCCGTGGAGATCTTGTTGGAGACACCCAGGAACGGACATGTGCCCAGGAACTGGGCGAGCATGATGTTATTGACGAATATCGCCGAGATTATTATGAGAAAATATTCCATGGCTTAGTTCTTTTTAGCGATTTTGTTGAACAATACCATAAGGTAACCAAGGGCGAGGAACGCTCCCGGAGCCATCACGAACACAAGGATTCCGTCGCCGGAGATCAACTTGAGGCCGAAGACCGATCCGCTTCCCAGGATCTCGCGGACAATTCCGATGGCTGTCAGGGAGAGTGTGAAGCCGCAGCCGATTCCAAGTCCGTCAAGGGCGGAGTCGAGGATGCCGTTCTTGTTGGCGAACGCCTCGGCGCGTCCGAGGACGATGCAGTTCACCACAATCAACGGAATGAACAGACCGAGGGTGGCGTACATCGCCGGTGTGTAGGCCTGCATGGCGAACTGGAGGATCGTCACAAACGTGGCGATGACCACAATGTAGACAGGAATATGCACCTTGTCTGGAACCACAGGGGCGATCGCCGAGATGGCGATGTTCGAAAGCACCAGGACGAAAAGCGTGGCAAGACCCATGCTGAGGCCGTTGATGGCCGAAGTTGTGGTCGCCAACGTAGGGCACATACCCAGAAGCAGTACAAATGTAGGGTTTTCCTTCAGGAAACCTTTTGTGAAAATATTCAGTTTATTGCTGCTCATAGCCTATTCTCCTTTGATTGATTTGAAAGCCTTCACGGCGTTGTCAATGGCCAGCGCATAAGCCCTGGAGGTGATCGTGGAGGCCGTGATGGCATCCACGTCGCCACCATCTTTCTTAACTGTCAAAGTCTTGGAAGAAGGATCAAAGCCCTTGAACTGGTTCATGAACTTCTCATCGGTGTTGCACTTGGCTCCAAGCCCTGGGGTCTCGTTGTGGGACAGGACGGATGTGTTGTAAACCACTCCGTCGGCGGTGATGCCGACCATCAGGACAAGCGGGCCGCCGAAACCCACAGTCGTGGACTTCACGGCGTAGGCCACAGGAGCGCCGTCCTTGGTGCTGACATAATATTCAGAAGCCTGTCCGCCGACTTCGACAGGTTTGGCCTCGGAGAGTTCGCCCCCTTCCGGAAGCACGGCTCCGATGGAAGCCTTGAGGATGTCAGCGTTCGCCTTTGCGATCGGTTCGGCGGTCAAGGCGTACATTCCACCCAGAAGAGCGGAGCAGACAAGGCTGACAATTGTCAGGCAGACCACCATTGTGGTGAGATTTGATTTTACAGCCATGATCTATGCCCTCCCGTATTTTTTCTGATGAAACCACTTGTTGAGAAGCGGAACCACTGAGTTCATGATGAGAATAGCGAAGCTGACACCCTCCGGATACGAGCCGAAATATCTGATCATCAACGTGATGAAACCGATTCCTACGCCGAAGATGATGCCACCCTTCGTGCTCATCGGCGAGGTCACATAGTCGGTCGCCATGAAGCATGAACCGAGGAGAAGACCACCGGTGAGGAGGTTGAAGGCAGGGTCGGTGAACTGAGTCGGATCAGCAAGCCAGAAGATACATGAGACTGCGGCCACTGTTCCAAGGATGGAAAGAGTGATCCAAGGCTTGATGACCTTGCGGACAAGCAGATAGATGAAGCCGATAAGAACGGCGATGGCGCTTGCCTCTCCGGCGGATCCGCCGATGTTGGCGAA
>ERZ808240.3381-NODE-3381-length-15664-cov-11.628804_pt1 | contig 15664 bp, 14 predicted proteins | sample MGYA00521084_ERZ808240 | MGnify/ENA primary metagenome ERZ808240 (study PRJEB31516, sample SAMN03275571) | gut metagenome | biome: mammalia-associated habitat; material: feces | host: Papio cynocephalus | place: Kenya | collected 2012-08-06 ... | reverse complement strand
ATCAATATTCCATTGTCAACTACTTTTTTTATTTATTTTTACTTTTTTTCGTTTTATACCCTTTTTTGAGGTTTTACTCGAAATTTTTATGATACTATGTGATTTGCAATAAGTTGTGCGAACAATTGAACAGTAAAGCTCTTGGCTTTGATAAAAATTTCACATCAAGATTATTATTGTCTTTAAACCAATTGCCAACAGCTTGCGATAGTTTTATATACTAGTAAGGAGTGAATATATATTATATCTTATATCATATAATTACAATATTCAGTAGCAACTTGCTTTTTAAGTTTTGTTACTTTATATTGGACTGTTAAAATATGGAGTGATTTTGTTAATTGCAAATATTGTTGCCACATTTAATAGTTCAATGGGCATAAAAAAGTCAGCAACTTTTGCTGACATTTTTTATATTGATGGAAATGTAATTGCTGGAACAGCATCGTCGTATGTATATGTAAAAGAATATGTGCATTCGTAATCCACGCTCTCATCTTCGGTCAATGTTTCAACAATTTTCATTGTTCTTATAGAAAAATCCATTGACGCTGTGATTGTCACATTGTGAGAAATCCCTAAATTTGTATCATAACTATATGTGAGCACATACTCCTCATTTGCGATTTTAACTTCTTGATTGGAAATTGTGCAACCGGCTTCCCAAATAGAAAAGATAAAATAATTATCAATTATCTGTTCATCTGTTCCCTCAAAGTCAACAATTTCTGCTTCGCCATCATCATTATTTTTATATTCTTTATGTGCCACAGTGTCATAATATTGTTCATCAGTGCCACCGTTTACACCAACAAGTTTATAAATATTGGCATTTCTAACGTAAGTAAATGTTGCACTGATATCGTCCATGGACTTTACAACTTGCAACAAAATTTTGTCAGTATCAATCAACTTTGTGCGAATGGCAGACTTAACAGTTGCAGCATCAGTTGTATAGACAACATAATCTATTTTTTCACTCTTGCCCTTGTATGATATTGTCATTGTTTTACGACCACAAGTGCTTGAATCAAAACCAGAAATCATACTGGTGGTGATTGAAATTGTTTGTTGTGAATCATCACTATATGTAAGCACCAACTTTGATGTTCCCAAATCCAAAGTTTCATTAAGTTTGTAATTGGTTTTTATTGGTTCGCTCAATCCGATGTTTTCAAGGCTAGCACCATTAGAGCAACCTCCAAACATCATAACCCCTGCAAAAACTACTAGCGCAAAGCATAATACTTTTGCAAATCTTTTCATTTTCATAAATAATTCCCCCTAATTATTTTTTTAAAGTTTAACACATATAAGAATTTTGTCAAGATGTAACTTGCAAATTTTTCAGCATATTTTACTTATATTTTAATCATTTATTTTTCATTTGAATCTCTCTCTTAAAAAGTTTCATTCATAAGAGCTTTGACTATTTTAATAAAAGACAATAAAAAATGATAAACCGCCCGTTTCGATGCAAGGATATTTTGATTATTTGAGATACTTTCGCTGTCAATTTATTTATGATGGCAACAAAAAAGAGAAAAACATATATTTAATTATGAAAACAATAAGCCTTTGTATGATTGTGAAAAATGAACAAGAAACACTTGAAAGGTGTTTGCGCTCGGCAAAAGATATTGCAGATGAAATTATTGTGGTTGACACTGGCTCAACAGACAAAACAATTGAAATCGCAAAAAAATTCACACAAAAAGTTTATCACTTTGACTGGTGTGATGATTTTTCCGTGGCAAGAAACTATGCAATTTCTTTTGCCATTTGCGACTATGTTATGTGGCTTGACGCCGATGATGTTGTGCCACAAAAAACTGCAAATATTATAAAAAACCTAAAACACAAAATGAGTGCTGATGTGTATCAATTGAAATATGACATTGCTTTTGAAAATGACAAGCCAACATTTTCTTTTTTTAGAGAGCGAATAATCAAAAATTGCAACAGATGTAGATTTGTTGGTGCTGTGCACGAGTGCATTGCTCCATTTGGAAAAGTTGAACAAATTGATGTGTCAATTTGGCACAAAAAAGTTAAAAAAGGAAATCCAAACAGGAACATAAAAATATATCAAAAAATTGAAAAAGAGCGCAAACTTTTGCCACGAGAACAATACTACTTTGGAAGAGAACTTTTTGACCACAAAAAATATAAAAAATGCGCAAAAGTTTTATCCGGTTTCTTAAAAGAAAATAAAGGCTGGATTGAAAACAATATTGATGCTTGCTTTTTGCTTTCACTTTGTTATGAACAAATTGGCAACAATGAACTTGCTTTTTCATATCTTTTTAAGTCGTTTGAATATGACAAACCACGAGCAAACTTTTGCTGTCAAATTGGTGACATACTTTTTAAAAATGAAAATATTGAAACTGCAATGTTTTGGTATGACCTTGCAACAAAATGTGAAGATGTTACAAAAAAAGGTGGCTTTGTGCAACCACTTTACTACGACTACTACCCCTATTTGCAACTTTGCGTTTGCAACTATAAACTAGGCAACATTGAAAAAGCAAAACACTTCAACAAACTTGCAGGAAGAGCAAACAAAAATAGCGAAATTGTTAAACAAAATGCTCTGTTCTTTGAAAGTCTGAAATAATCTGCCATCTGGTTTACGGCAAACCAACAAATATTTATGTTGGAGATAATTGATGACTTTCAAAATATAGTGTTCTTCAATATTTTTTGTGGCATTAGATTTAAAGCACTGCAAGTGCTCAAATATAGCATTTCAATGAATAAAAAATTTTAAAAAACATTTGTCAATAGGAAATAAAAAACAAATATTTTGATGCAAACAAAAGTAAAAGTCAAAAAACAATTTAAAAATAAGCAATAACATTCACATTTTGAAAACATCTGCCAAAACATAGTGTTATTTGCAATAATAAAATTTTGCAAAACAAAAAGCCTTTCATTTTTATGAAAGGCTTTATCCCTAATTTATTTTAATTTGTCAACAATCAAATTTTTTGTGTCTTGCAATGTTTCAATTGATGTAAGAAGTTTTGAAGCGTCTTTTTCGCTCAGCTTTATAAATATTTCTCGTTCAACACCATTTTTGCCAATGAGTGCTGGTTTTGAAAAATAGATGTCATGCTCACTGTTATAACAAGAAATTGTTAAAATTGAGCGCTCATTATTCAAAATTGCGTTTGTAATTTTAAGTAGGCACATTCCAATGCCATAGGCAGTGTTGCCTTTTTTGTTTATGATGTCATAGGCACTTGTTTTGACATCGTAAGAAATTTTGCCCATCTGGTCATCTGACAACAATTTGTTGCAAGGATTTCCAGCAATGGTTGCATTGTCCCAAGCCACAAACTCGCTGTCGCCATGCTCCCCTAAAACATAGGCATGAACATCTTTTGCGTTGATGTCAAGTTCTTTGCCAATCAAAAATTTTAATCTTGCAGTGTCAAGCGTTGTGCCACTTCCCAAAACTTTGTTTGGCTGAAATTTTGAAAGTTTAAGCGTCACATAAGTCATTGTGTCAAGTGGGTTTGTTGCAACCAAATATACTCCTGAAAAACTGGTTTTTGAAATTTGCCCAATAATATCTTTGAAAACTTCAATGTTTTTGTTTATGAGGTCCGTTCTTGTTTCGCCAACCGTTTGGTTTCTGCCGGCACAAATGCAAACAATGCTGGCATCGGCACAATCAGCATAACTGCCACTTCTAACCTTTATGTTTTTTGGTGCATAACACATTGCGTGATTTAAGTCTATCGCTTCGCCTTCTGCTTTGTCTTTGTTTATGTCAATAAGCACAAGCTCGTCAACAGAACTCCCATTTATCACAAGGGCATAGGCATAAGCCATTCCCACATTCCCACAACCAACAATAACAACTTTATTCATATTTATCTCCTTTTTTAGTATAGTAAACTTTCACTTTTTTATCAATCAAAAGGCATAAAAAAATTTAAAATGACAAAAACAAGAAAATAATAAAACTACTACAAAAAAATTAAAATTTTTTGAAAAAACTGTTTACAAGACAATTTTGTTGTGATAAAATACCACTTCGGTAAAAAAGGAGGTATTTATATGTTTGATACTAACGAACTTGTAGCATTTTCAATCATTGAAGCATTGGAACGCGAACAACAAGAAAAAGAAAAAGAAATGCAAAAAGAAGCAGATCGTGAAGAAGAAAACGAAATGTATAACTACTAATGGTTAATTTAAAAAAATTTCCGGAGGATTTATTTCCCATAAAAATCAGCGTTGGCTGACTTTTTTATTGACTTTTTTTATTGTCGTGAATCACTGAATATTTAACAGCAAATTGCAAAAACTATGCTTGGAGGTATTTATGACAATGGCAATAATCAACATAATAGCCTTTTGCCTCGTTGCAATTGGTGGACTTAATTGGGGACTTGTTGGAATTTTTAACTGGAACTTGGTTTCTGCAATTTTTGGCGCTGACAGAAACATTTGGACAATTATTGTTTATGTCCTTGTATTTCTTGCAACACTTTGGCTTATTTTTGCAACTTTCTATCAAAAAAAGAAAATTTTATTTTGTCCAAAAGAAACCGAAAAACTTGAAAAAACAAAATATGACATTCCAACAAATCACACAACAAAATGATGTGATTACCAAACAAAAAAAGGCATTATCATTGCGATAATGTCTTTTTTATTTCTGTTCGTTTATGTCCATAATCTCATCTTCAGCTGGCTCATCATCAACAATAGACGCCAAACTTCTTGTATGTTCAATCTTTGCCCAACCAATATTTTTTGAAAACATTGCTTTGATTGCAATTGGCAAATATGCCGCAGTGAAAAATGGGTTCATTATTATGCAAAGCGCCTTTGACGCTCCACTCATCTTTATGCGCTTGCGCTCTGCCAAAATTTCTAGGCCAGTGAAGATTGCAAATGATAAATACAACGCAACAATCACGCGAAGCATATTTTCAACAAAGAAGGTTACCGGTGAGTGTATGCAAAGCCCCCAAATAACAAAGGCAATTTGAAACAAACAATACAAAATGCAGTCAACAAGCACAACTGCAAGCGGAATAACGCCCATGGTTTGCTCAATTTTTGAAACCTTGTTTTGCTTGTCCGTGAAAATCTTTTTAAATATCTTGCCAATATACAACTTTCTTGCTTGCATATAGCCCTTTACCCAACGCTCACGCTGTTTTACGCTTGATTTGAAAGATACTGGTTGTTCGTCAAAATATTCTGCTTTTTCAACATAGGTTGTCTTTAAATCATTTTCAATGGCATAAAGAGAAATTTCATAATCTTCTGTCAATGTTTTGAAAGGCCAACCCTTAAACTTGCTAAGAACTCTGTCGCTAATGTAATAGCCTGTTCCTGAATAGACGCAATTTATGCCAAGTTTTGCACGAGCTTTGTTTGCAAAAGTGTTTATCATGCTAAAAGTCATTCCACTGCAACTTGCAACCCAGCCGTCATCCCAATTTTTGCTGTTTCTGTAACCCATTCCGATATCATAGCCGGCATCAACAGCCTTGTTCATCTCAAACAAAAAGCTTTCGGTCGGAATGTTATCGGCGTCAAATATCATAAATGCATCATATTGTTTTTCACTGGCATAAATTTGTTTAAGTGCAGTGTCCAAAGCATCGCCCTTGCAGGTTTGATTTGGGTCAACAATAATGTTGTAGTTATAATTTTTTACAATTTCAATTGTTGGATCATTTGGGTCTTTTACAATTACAAACACATCATAGGCATTTTTATCATAGGTCTGTTTGCTAATTGCATCAAGCAAATCGCCAATAACTCGGCTTTCATTTCGCGCCGGAATAAGAATTGCAAACTTGCTTGTCTTTTTTGCTTTTTTAAAACGAATTTTGTTGCCAAACGCCATAATAATATAAAGCGCCTTGTAGGCATATAGAACAACTCCAACGCCTAAAATTATTAGAAATATCAAATCTACATAATTTGATACATTATTTAAACTCATGTTTTCTCCTAAGTAAAATTATAATCAAAAAAAACCTTTTCAAACTTAGTAACTATTTATTGTATATACATTTTAAACAAATTTGTGGGTGTTGTCAACAATGTTTTTGCTAGTAAAAAACAAAAAACTCGATGAAAATCGAGTTTTTGTGTGTATTTTGCTTAAAAATTAGAAATCGGTTTTCAAATTTTCATAGTAAACAGCACGATTTATATTGATTATTGGAGCAATCCAAATGAAGCCAATAAACGCACTTATGATGCCAAGCGCAAACCAACCTGCAAATGAAAGCATAAACTTTGCATATTTTCCATAGTTTTTTTTCATTATATGTTTGCTCTCTTTTAGTGCATTTGAACCATTGATGTTTGCGTTGTCAATAAGCAAGAAATTGCTCATGCTGTATCCACAAAATTGAACAAAGAATGGAACGACCAAAAGCACAAGCCATAAAATTGCCAAAAAGAATTTTTTGATTGTCAGTTTTATTATTGAACCAATCTTTTTTGAAAACCCTTTAAAAACATCTTGCACCCTTGCTTCTTTTTCTTGCGCCATATTTAAGCAAAATGTATCATAGCCATAAGACAAAATGCCAACGAGCAAAATTGTAACAATTCCAAGTGGAATTGAAAGCCACCACTTAACAAAAATTGAAAGCAAAACTGTCGCTAAAGTTGGCAGTAAGCACAGCAACATATACAAAACAGTTGTTTTTGCACAAAGCCTATAACTGCCACGCATAATGTCTTTTGTGTTGTCTTTGCATTGCTTTGATGTTATGTAAAAATCATAATTTGCCATAAGAACTCCTATTTAGATTTTATCACATGCTAAAAAAATAATCAATTTATTTAAAGCATAACGCAAAATTGACTGAAAATGAAGTGTTAAATCACACACCTCTCAAATCCCAAAGTGGAATGAAATCCTCGGTCGCACTTGACATATCTTGTGCATAGCCATTTGTAAGCCCAAGTTCGTTTGCCTTTGCAAGCACAATTTTATATTCAATCGGTTTTAACTTTCTGTTTATTTCCGGAAAGTTTTTTGCATTGAAATATGGTGTGTATTGACACATTAAACTAACAAGGCAATTTTCTTTTGCGTTATCAGCAATCCACTGCAAAATCTTTAAACTATCTGCTGTTTGACTTGGCATGATGAGATGACGAATGATAACGCCCTGCTTCATAATTCCATTTTGAACAACAACTTTCGGCTTTTGAGAAATCATCTCTTTTATGGCAGAAGTTGCAATTTCAAAGTAGTTGTTTGCTTTGCAATATTTTTGCGAAAGCTCACTTGAACAAAATTTTAAATCTACCAAATAAATATCAACATAATTTTTAAGTTTTTTTATTGTTTCAACACTTTCATAGCCATTGCTGTTATACACAATTGGAATGTTTGGCCTATAAATTTTAAGTGCTTCAATAATCTGATTGGCAAAATGAGATGGGCTTACCAAATTGATGTTGTGAACGCCCTTATTTTCTAGTTCTTTGAAAATTTGCGCAAGCCTTTGGATTGAAATTTCTTTTCCAAAATTTTGATTGCTTATTTGATAGTTTTGACAAAAGCAACAACGCAAATTGCAACCACTAAAAAACACTGCCCCACTGCCATTTGTTCCACTTATGCAAGGTTCTTCCCACATAAAAACATCTGCTTTTGCAAGCTTAACAGTGCTGGTCATTCCACAAAAGCCAACTGCTTTGCTTCTGTCTATATTACATTTTCTTGGACAAATATCACAAATCATAAGCACATTATAACAAAAAACAAAAAAATTGCAAAATTTTTGAAATGTTTTGTGTTTGTTGCAAAAACTAAACTATGGCATATTTTAATTATCATGCAAAAATTCAAACAAAAATTAAAAATGGCGAACTAACAAGTTATCACTTTGACCAAAACTACCCACAAATTGGTTTTGCGTTGGTATTGTGTTTTGGCAACAAAAAATATCCAGTTAGGGAACACGCCTTTGCTGAATATTTTGATTTGATAGGAAATTTTTACTCAACCACAAAATGTGGCAATGAATATATCACCACTCCAATAAACTATGAAATGACATAAAATTTACTTTTGTCCTGCTTAAACTTGCCAAGTTTAAACAAAACCATCATGTCGGTGTCTGTTTGTTCAATTTTGAGCATTTTTATTAAATCTTTTCTCTTTTTTACATCTTCAACAATTTTTGAGAAAATTGAGAATAGTTGGTTGCTTGTTCTTTTAATGCTGTTAAACAAATCATATTCTGTTAAATTTAAACATGCCGTTTTTGTTGCAAGTTCTTCATTTGCAAGATTGCTTGAGTATGTGTAAACTCCATTTTTAAACTGCAACACGCCAAGTTCAAAAGTTTGAAAACACAAAATTACTTTCATTAAATTAGCTCCTTTTCGTCGCAATTTTTAACAGTTTTTTTATCTAAAAGCTTGTTTATAAGTCTATTCAACTTTTTGTCGTCCTTTAAACTTTCAACCTTTAAATACCTTTCAAGTTTTGCAACACGCATTTTAAATGCCATAATTGCTAGTTTTTGATGCTTTTCACTAACAGTCGATGGATATGACTTGGCAACACTCTTTACAATTTGTTCAAAATTTATTGAAGATAATTTGACAAATGTTTTTCTTAAATTTTCGTCAATCAAGATTTCTCTTGCAAGTGCCTTGCCCTCATTTACTTTTTTACACTTGCCACTTAAAAAATCGTAGTCCTCAATCTCCATTACAAATCTTGCATTATTTCGCCTACATAATTTTACAATTTCTGTCCACTCATTACAATCAAATCCCAAACATCTGCCATTGTCAAACATTGGTGCTAGTTTAACATGGCACTTACCATTATAATTATAAAATAAAAATTCAATATTGCCTCTATGGCGATCCTCTTGACACAACAAATAATCGCAAAGACACATATCTTTCAGTTTTTCTACAATGGACGAATCAACATCATAACCACTTTGTTTTAATTGCTCAATAAGCAATTTAGCTTCTTTAACACTGTATGCAAATCTCATTCTTTCATATTTGTTTTTGTTAAATTTTTTGTCTAGTGCGTCCAAGTTTAAACATGTTGGGTTGTTCTTTAAATATGATTCAATTAACACCCCAACCAAATTTTTATTCCAAATAAAAGAATAAAAACTTGCTTTGGCCTTGTTTGACACTGATTGTTCGCAATTAAAAACAGCTGGTTGAACCTTAACACAGTCAATGCCAACCGCGTCACATACCCTACTAACAATCATTTCATAAAAGCCCTGCTGAAAAGAATCGTCTATTTTAAACAGATAATCTCCTTTTTCAAGTTCAACCCAAATTTTGCTCTCTATTCCTATCCTATTTATGTATGAATCCAAAATATCAACGCTAGACAAATCTACAACCTTTTCATTTTTGGTTTGTTTGTAATCAATCATATAAATATGATAATCCAAAACACAATCATTGTCAATATCTTGACTTGTATCAAAGTTTAAAAAATCTTTGACTCAATATTGTTTTGCTGATACGATATATTATGCATATAAACAACAAAGGAGAAAAAGATGTTTGGCTTCACATACAATTCGCCACTCGGGAAAATTCAACTTGAAAGCGATGGGCAGTTTTTGACAGGACTGTGGTTTGATGGTTCAATTGACAGCAAAAAACATAACGCTTTGCAAACAAAAAATTGTGACATTTTTTTGCAAACTTGCAAATGGCTTGACATATATTTTGCCGGCAAAGAGCCAAACTTCACGCCAAAATACAAAATTAACAATCTCACAAAATTTAGAAAGCAAGTGCTTGACATTGTTGCAAAAATTCCTTATGGCAAAACAATTTCGTATGGCGACATAGCAAAGCAAATCGCAAAAAAGAATGGCATTGCAAAAATGTCTGCACAAGCAGTTGGTGGTGCCGTTGGCTGGAATCCGATTTGTTTAATTATTCCCTGTCACAGGGTTGTTGGAAACAATGGCAATTTAACTGGCTATGGGGGTGGGATTGAAAACAAAGTTAAACTGCTCAAACTAGAACATTGCAATATGAAAAACTTTTCAACGCCAAAACAAAAGCAAGCATAAAAATTGAAGTTAAGACAAATTTTCTAATGTAAGAATTGTCAATATTTTCTTTACAAGCTTTTTTAATCCTCAAATTCAATTACCTATCACTTATTGTTTCATCTTTTTAATATGCATGCAAACTTACAAAAACCAAAATAAGTCTTGACAAAAAGATTTTTTGGGTATAGTATAAGGCAATATAAATTAACTTTTAGCAACTTTTTGCTAAGCGTTTTTTTATTATCAAAATTTAACTATCCCAAGCCTTTTGGCGGAAAACTGCAGTTTGATTCGTCCAAAAATTTAATTGCAGACACAAATTATTTTATGTTGCAAACTATATTGGTTGCAACTTTAAAACGCAATACAATCAATTTGGTGGTTGCATTGATTGCAAGCGTTAATACATAAATACATTTTAAGGAGTTACTATGACATGGTTTGTTGACATGTTAGCGGGAACACCTTTGGTCACACAGATAATTGTTTCACTGGCGATTATGATGGTGTGTGGTTTTTTGATGACCCGTTTAACAAAATTAGTTAAGTTGCCAAATGTAACCGGATACATTTTGGCTGGTATAATCATTGGTCCATATTGCTTAAATTTGGTTCCAACCACAATAATTGGCAAAATGGATTTTATTTCGGATATTGCACTTGCATTTATTGCATTTAGCGTGGGAGAGTTTTTTAAACTCGACACTCTCAAAAAAAGTGGTTGGAAAATTATTGTCCTAACAATTTTTGAAGCACTTATGGCATCTATTGTTGTTTTTGTGGTTATGTATTTCTTGCTTCATTTGAGTTTGGCGTTTTCAATTGTGCTGGCGGCACTTGCTTCTGCCACGGCACCAGCATCAACAATTATGACAATTAGGCAAACAAAAGCACATGGCGATTTTGTTGACACGCTTTTGCAAGTTGTTGCACTTGACGATGTTGTAAGTCTTGTTGCATACAGCGTTGCAATTTCTGTTGCAATTGCATCAACAGGTGGCAGTGGTTTTAGTTTTGACGTTGTAATTTTGCCAATTATCAAAAATCTTGCTTGTCTTGTTATTGGCGCAGGACTTGGATTTGTGCTTGCACTACTAATGAAAACAAAGCACAGCACAGACAACAGATTGATTATTGTAATTTGTGTTTTGTTCCTATTTTGCGCAATTGGCTCACTGCTGGATGTTTCACCACTGCTTGGCTGCATGATTATTGGAATGGTTTACATAAATGTTTCAAAAGACGAAAAACTGTTTTTGCAAGTTAATTATTTCAGCCCACCAATATTATTGTTGTTCTTTGTAAGTTCGGGATTGAAATTTAATTTATCATCACTCTTTGCAGGATCATCTTCATTGTTTGCACTTCCACTTTGGGCAATTGGAATAATTTACTTCTTTTCTCGAATTGTTGGTAAATATTCAGGTGCATATCTTGGTTGTTTAACAATTAAAAAGAAAAAAGAAGTGCGAAACTATTTGGGTCTTGCACTAATTCCACAAGCAGGGGTTGCAATTGGTCTTGCCGCAATGGGCGCACGAACAATTGGTGGCGATCTTGGAAGTGCTCTACAAACAATTGTGCTTGCATCAAGCGTGTTATATGAGTTGATTGGACCTGCATGCGCAAAACTTTCTTTGTTCCTGTCAAAATCATACTCAAACAAACTTGAAGATTTAACAGAAGTTCCACAAACATTGCCAACTGGCGAACAAAAGACGGAAGCAGAATTGCTTATTGAAAGAATTCAAGAAATTTCAAAGAAAAATCAACTAGAAATTCCGCAAGAAACAAAAGAAGAAAATGCGTTTAACGAGGCAAGCCAAGAAGTTAATGACTCGCTTGACCCGTATTACAATGATTTTAAATTTAGAAATATACGAAGAAGATTTTAAAAGGAGAATTTTTTATGATAGAAATTATAGACCCACTTGCAAAACTTATGGGCGAGTGGTCAGCAAAAGTTACAATGGGGTCAATTGCACTTAGGCTCGCTTTGACACTCATTTTGTCCGCAATTTTGGGTTGCGAAAGAGCCAGCAAACGACATTCTGCAGGTCTTAGAACCTTTATGGTTGTAAGCCTTGCCTCAACAATTGCAAGCATGTCAGATATGTTTTTGATTGAAACATTTGACATTAAATTTGCATTTATTTCTGTTGCAACAGTAATTGCTCTTGCATCAATAAGCAACAACTCAATTATCTTTTCTGCAAAAAGCCAAATTAAAGGATTAACAACCTCTGCAAGTCTTTGGGCATGTGGAATAATTGGCATTGCAATTGGCATTGGATTTTACACCATTGCCCTAATTGGTTTTGTTGTTTTGCTTTGCAGTTTGTCACTCTTGCCAGGTGCAGAAAGATTTTTGAAAAATCGTTCAAATCACTTTGAAATTCATTTGGAACTTGTGAGCAAAAATGACCTTCCACACTTTATGGCAACAATAAGAGAACTTGGACTTAGAATTGATGAAATTGAACTTAACTCTGCATATGTAAATTCTGGTCTTAGCGTTTATAGCATAAGTTTAACAATAATAAGCCCAGAACTTAAAAAATACAAAACTCACACAGAAATTATTTCTGCAATTCAGTCACTTGAATACGTAAATCACATTGAAGAAATGAAATAATAAAATCAAATTTATTTGATAACCAAAAACTTGCGTTTGCAAGTTTTTTTGATGCAAATTCCAAAATTTTGCTATTGACAAATTTTGCACTTTGTAGTATAACCAAAGCATAGGTGAGTGCTATAATTCCCCGCCACTTATCACGAAGAATAATTAAGATAGGTTAAAATCTTCTTAACGGAATGGATACTTGTTGTCTATGCGTTAAGGGGATTTTTTATAATTCTCTTTCACAATAGACAACCGAAAAAGGAGAAAAATATGGAAAAATTGAGAACAATCAACACAACACTTGCCCTTCTTATGAAAGGCGACAAAATTTTACTTGGTGAAAAGAAGCGTGGCTTTGCAAAGGGAACGCTTAATGGCATTGGCGGAAAGCAAGACCCAGGCGAAACAATTGAGCAAGCAATGATTCGTGAAACGCAAGAAGAAATTGGCGCAACACCAAAAGAATTTGAACAAGTTGGCAGAATTGACTTTGATATGTATTACAAAGGCGAACACGCTTTTATGAAAATGTATATCTACAAAGTTACAAAATTTGAAGGTGAAATTCATGAAACCGAAGAAATGATTCCAACATGGTTTGACTGCGACAAAATTCCTTACGAGAAAATGCTTGAAGATGACTTGCTTTGGTTTAAAGATGTTTTGGCTGGCTACAAAATTTTGGGAGACGTCAAGTTTAGTCCAGAAATGAAAATGTTAAGTCACAAATTTAGCAGAGTTAACAGCACCGAAAAAATTATGGATATAAAATAAAACATTGGGAAGAAACACTTCTTCCCTTTTTTGTGCCGTAGTGGGCTTTAAATGTTTGCAACATTCTTAACAATTATGTCAAAATTTTATTCCCCTATTCTCTCTTTTAAGCTTTTTACAAATTTAAAATGATTTTATAAAAAATTAAAAACAATACAGCAACTGCATAAAACTTTATTAAATCAACTTAAAAAATATTTTTCTTGAAATGCCAACCACATATCAACTATAATTTTTTGCTCAAAGCCAAAAAATTTGTTATATTGTTTCGCAAAATAAATATTTTTGAAAAAATGTTGCTGTAGATGTTGACATATTTAAAAAAAAATGTTATTCTAAATGAGCGTGGATATGGGGGTATAGCTCAGCTGGCTAGAGCACCTGCCTTGCAAGCAGGGGGTCATCGGTTCGAATCCGATTATCTCCACCAATGGTGATTCAGTTCACCTTTATTTAATAATACTTGGCAATACCAGCCGTTTATATGATATGTCCTGCAAATTGTGTAGCTACTTATCAAACAAAAGTTTACGCCACCACAAACTTTTGTTAAACATAAATTTAGTGGTTGACAGTTGATAGTCATTAAAACAAACATATAGAGATGTAGCTCAGCTGGTTAGAGCACCACCCTGATAAGGTGGGGGTCGATGGTTCGAGTCCATTCATCTCTACCAAATTTGAGAGCGAAATTCGCTCTCATTTTTTTATCTAAAAAGTGGCTAAAACCCAATAATTTCGGGCATTTTAGGGCTTTTACAAAAATTTAATTTTGATAAATTTGAGTGTCTTAAAATCAAAAATTTTACTCTAAATTTTGACATCAAATGTACCAAAATTTGAAATCAAATATTTTTACTTAAAAATTCGCATTAAAAAAGACCGATAAGAATAAAATTTTCCCATCGGTCTTTTTCTTCCTAAAACTATCTAATACTGATACATTTAGTGTCAACTTTCTTATTCTTTTGAGAGAACAAAATCTTTTATTTGTTTTACTATATTTTCTTCGGTGTCATTTGCGTTTGTATAAAGGCCGTAATTTTCTTTTTCACCCCAAACCTTATTTGCAACCAAAGAATAATATGTGCTACGAGCAGTATTTGGAAATATTTTTATATAAAAATTTTATCAGCTCAAAAAGTTCAGCATTTGAACTCTTCAAAAAAAAATTCACAACAAAAAAATAACCCAACACAAATTGAGTTATTTTCTATGTAAGTTATTAAATTTTTATATATTTCGCTTGTATGTCCCTTTATATATTTTCTCTGTAAGTTGGAGTGTGATAGTTCAAACCATTATCATAATACAAAATTCATACATTTAATGATAATATATATGTTCAAAAATGCAATATTTTGCATTAAATACCACAAACCTTCTCAAAATTGAATCCTACTGCAAAATGTTAATCAATTTGTTTTTTAGAATTTTTCTTCTCTCTCTAATAAATTCATCAAAGTTTGACAAAGATAAATCAATATTAGGAATTAAATGATTGTTTAAAAATTGTTGTTTCAAATTTATGTCATCTCCACAATTTTTATTAACCCAATCCACCAAATAAGAGCTTGATTTTGATTCGTTTTCATTACTATCTAACATTTGTAAATTTAATATAGAATTATAAATCTTAAATGGATATTCTTGTTTTAAATTTTCATCCAAGTTTTTATAAAGCACTTCTGCATGAATGTGGTCTTTATGAAAATTATTATTTTTGTAATCAAGATTTGGATATAGTAAAGATAAAATAGGAAAAGCATAACAATTATCTTTTTGGGTCAACAATAAATTGTCTAGTGCTTCATCATCAATTTGTCCTAAATTGGTAATTTGATTATTTATTAATTTACTAGAAAAATTAAAGTTATTATCTATGAATTTTTGGGAAATATCATCTGTAAATGCTTTTCTAGTTTGTTGCAATATTGAATCTGATGTTCCACCAAATAATTTTCGTAGTATTGCTATATACAACCACTGTTTTATTTCTTTCCTATCACTTTCATACATTGTCTTATTAGTAAAGTCATAATACTTATTGCTATGGTATAGATAATATAAAATAGGAAGTGTTGCATTATTTGAAGTAAGGGTAAATGATGTTAATCCAAAACTTTTTAACAAATCAAATAAAGATAGAATACAATCGCGTATATTATCCCAATTATTTTCTATTATTTCACAAAATTCTTTTGTG
>ERZ808240.3380-NODE-3380-length-15667-cov-6.015565_pt1 | contig 15667 bp, 19 predicted proteins | sample MGYA00521084_ERZ808240 | MGnify/ENA primary metagenome ERZ808240 (study PRJEB31516, sample SAMN03275571) | gut metagenome | biome: mammalia-associated habitat; material: feces | host: Papio cynocephalus | place: Kenya | collected 2012-08-06 ... | reverse complement strand
TACCTGGTACAAGATACCATATCATCAGAGGTACTCTTGATACAGCAGGTGTTGCTAAGAGACGTCAGGCACGTTCTAAGTACGGTGCTAAGAGACCGAAGGATGCAAAATAAATCGGTAGATTAGTATTGTAACAGTTCGTATTTCAAGAACTAAAAAGTGCGAAAGTGGGTTATGTTTTCCATATTATATATTTAAGGAAAGATAGCAATTTCCGCACGAACACATTTCCACAATACTCAAGTACAACAGGTAACGGTTTGTTGTATCTCTATTGAGGGGAATGTGAGTACCGTTGAATTAATTCGGATTGAAAGATCCAAAAATAATTAAGGAGGGAAGAACCGTGCCACGTAAAGGACATATTGCAAAAAGAGACGTATTAGCGGATCCAATTTACAACAATAAGATCGTTACAAAGCTTATCAACAACATCATGCTTGATGGTAAGAAGGGTGTTGCTCAGAAGATCGTTTATGGTGCTTTTGACCGTATCGCAAACGAGACTGGTAAGGAGGCTTTAGAGGTTTTCGATGCTGCTATGAATAATATCATGCCATCACTCGAAGTTAAGGCCAGACGTATCGGTGGTGCAACATACCAGGTTCCAATCGAAGTAAGACCTGACAGAAGACAGGCTTTAGCACTTCGTTGGCTGACAACTTACTCACGTGCAAGAAGTGAGAAGACAATGGAAGAAAGACTTGCAAAAGAGCTTATGGATGCAGCAAACAATACAGGCGCATCTGTTAAGAGAAAAGAAGACATGCACAAGATGGCAGAGGCAAACAAGGCATTTGCTCATTACAGATTCTAGCTTTCGGGTGCATATATACTAAAATAAGGAGGAAAAAACCTTGGCTGGAAGAGAATATCCACTTGATAGAACAAGAAACATCGGTATCATGGCTCATATTGATGCTGGTAAGACAACTCTTACAGAGAGAATTCTTTACTATACTGGTGTAAACTATAAGATTGGTGAGACTCATGATGGCGCTTCTACCATGGACTGGATGGAGCAGGAGAAAGAGCGTGGTATCACAATCACATCTGCCGCTACAACATGTCACTGGACATTAGAGGATCATCATAAGAAGAAGCCGGGTGCTTTAGAGCATCGTATCAACATCATCGATACTCCGGGACACGTTGACTTTACTGTTGAGGTAGAGCGTTCCCTTCGTGTATTGGACGGAGCGGTTGGTGTATTTGATGCAAAGGCTGGTGTTGAGCCACAGTCAGAGAACGTATGGCGTCAGGCTGACACATACAATGTTCCACGTATGGCATTCATCAATAAGATGGATAAGATGGGTGCAGACTTCTTCATGTCTGTACAGACAATCATTGACCGTCTTGGCAAGAATGCAATTCCTGTACAGATTCCAATCGGACAGGAAGATGATTTCATCGGACTGATCGATTTGTTCGAAATGGATGCATACTATTATAAGAATGATGAGGGTACAGATATCGAGATTACAGAGATTCCTGCAGATTTGAAGGAACTTGCAGATAAGTGGCATGAGAATCTGGTAGAGAAGTGCTGTGAGCTTGATGATGACCTTATGATGCAGTATCTTGAGGGTGAGGAGCCATCTGTAGCAGATATGAAGGCTGCACTCCGTAAGGGTACAATCGCAAACGAGGCAGTTCCAGTATTCTGTGGTTCTGCATATAAGAATAAGGGTGTTCAGAAGATGCTTGATGGCGTTATCGAGTACATGCCTGCTCCTACAGATATCCCAGATATCACAGGTACAGACGAAGATGGTAACGAGGTAACTCGTCCTTCATCTGATGAGGCACCGTTTGCAGCACTCGCATTTAAGATTATGACAGATCCATTCGTAGGAAAGTTAGCATTCTTCAGAGTATATTCTGGTACATTGAACTCAGGTTCTTATGTACTGAACGCAACAAAGGGTAAGAAGGAGCGTGTTGGACGTATCGTTCAGATGCACGCAAACTCTCGTACAGAGATCGACAAGGTTTACTCTGGTGATATCGCTGCAGCAGTTGGTTTCAAGGTTACAACAACTGGTGATACAATCTGTGATGAGCAGCATCCGGTAATCCTTGAGTCTATGGAATTCCCTGAGCCGGTTATTGAGCTTGCTATCGAGCCAAAGACAAAGAATGATCAGGGTAAGATGGGTGAAGCTTTGGCAAAACTTGCTGAAGAAGATCCTACATTCCGTGCACATACAGATTCAGAGACAGGTCAGACAATCATCGCAGGTATGGGCGAGCTTCACTTGGAAGTTATCGTTGATCGTCTTCTCCGTGAGTTCAAGGTTGAGGCAAACGTTGGTGCACCTCAGGTTGCTTACAAGGAGACATTTACTAAGGCTGTTGATGTAGATAGCAAGTACGCTAAGCAGTCTGGCGGTCGTGGTCAGTATGGTCACTGTAAGGTTAAGTTCGAGCCTATGGATCCAAACGGTGAAGAACAGTTTATTTTCGAGTCAACTGTTGTCGGTGGTGCTATTCCTAAGGAATACATCCCAGCTGTTGGTGAAGGTATCGAGGAAGCAGCAAAGGCTGGTATCCTTGGCGGATATCCGGTACTTGGTGTTAAGGCAACTGTTTATGATGGTTCTTACCATGAAGTCGATTCTTCAGAGATGGCATTCCACATTGCAGGTTCTATGGCATTCAAGGATGCTATGGCAAAGGGTGGAGCAGTGCTTCTTGAGCCTATCATGAAGGTTGAGGTTACAATGCCTGAGGAGTACCTCGGTGATGTAATCGGTAGCTTGAATGCAAAGCGTGGACAGATCCAGAGCATGGACGATATCGGTGGTGGAAAGATTGTTAAGGCATTGGTTCCACTTGCTGAGATGTTCGGTTACTCTACAGAGCTTCGTTCTTCTACACAGGGACGTGGTAACTACTCTATGTTCTTCGAGAAGTATGAGCAGTGTCCAAAGAACATTCAGGAGAAGGTTCTTGCAAACAAGAACTCTTAATTCTGCAAAGTATATATTTGCAGGACAATTTTAAAAAATTGCTTGAAAATATCGCTATATTTTAATATAATGATTTTTAGCCGAGTAAACGCCCGGAAAGGGCAAATAATTTGCCCGGAGGGGCTATATTAAGGAGGAAATTATAATGGCAAAGGAAAAGTTTAACAGATCAAAGCCACATTGTAACATTGGTACAATCGGACACGTTGACCACGGTAAAACTACTTTAACAGCTGCAATTACAAAGGTATTGGCTGCTAGAGTTGCTGGTAACACAGCTACAGATTTCGAGAATATCGATAAGGCTCCAGAAGAGAGAGAAAGAGGTATCACTATCTCTACAGCTCACGTTGAGTATGAGACAGAGAAGAGACATTACGCACACGTTGACTGCCCGGGCCATGCTGACTATGTAAAGAACATGATCACTGGTGCTGCACAGATGGATGGTGCTATCCTCGTTGTTGCTGCAACTGATGGTGTTATGGCTCAGACAAAGGAGCACATCCTTCTTTCTCGTCAGGTAGGTGTACCTTACATCGTAGTATTCCTGAACAAGTGTGATATGGTTGATGATGAGGAGCTTCTTGAGCTCGTTGAGATGGAAGTTACAGAGCAGCTTGAAGAGTATGGCTTCAATGACTGTCCAATCGTTAAGGGTTCTGCTCTTAAGGCTCTTGAAGATCCAATGGGTCCTTGGGGCGATAAGATTATGGAGCTTATGGATACAATTGATTCATATATTCCAGATCCTCAGAGAGCAACAGATAAGCCTTTCATCATGCCTGTAGAGGACGTATTCACAATTACAGGTCGTGGTACTGTTGCAACTGGTAGAGTTGAGGCTGGTGTTATCCACCTTAACGACGAAGTTGAAATCGTTGGTATTAAGCCAGAGAAGCAGAAGACGACTGTAACAGGTATCGAGATGTTCCGTAAGCTCCTTGACGAAGGTCAGGCTGGTGATAACATTGGTGCTCTTCTTCGTGGTATCAAGAGAGAGGATATCGTGCGTGGACAGGTTCTTTGTAAGCCAGGTTCAATCACATGTCATACAAAGTTCACAGCTCAGGTTTACGTTCTGACAAAGGACGAGGGTGGTCGTCATACACCATTCTTCAACAACTATCGTCCACAGTTCTACTTCAGAACAACAGATGTAACTGGTGTATGTAACCTTCCAGAGGGTACAGAGATGTGCATGCCTGGTGATAACGTAGAGATGACAATCGAGCTCATCCACCCAATCGCTATGAGCCAGGGTCTTACATTCGCTATCCGTGAAGGTGGACGTACTGTAGGTTCAGGCCGAGTTGCTACAATTATTGAGTAATTAAATACTCTTAGAGTATCAATTGACTTAATTGGCTCAGCCCTTTGTTTACAAGGGGTTGAGCCTTTTTATGTGCGTCGGTTGAAGCCGGCGCATGGGCTTAAGTCATTTTCGTGTCCTAAGCGTTCCGATATGAGCAGTGGTGCACATCCTAAGTTGATAAGGTAGCTGGCGTGTGAGTGTCTGATATCGTGTATACGAATCTTTTTTACTCCGCTTTTCTTGCAAGCCCTTGCCATTGCATTATTGATATAAGATTTGGTGAAGGGAGAAAGGCCCTGTCCGTATCTTTCAAATCATAAAGCTTTGACATATATTCTTTTACTTCATTCATTACAAAGTCCGGTATGATGATGTTTCGGATACTCTTGGGTGTTTTGGGTGGAGTGCCCACATCCTGCTTTTTCACACGCTGGAGACTTTTGGTGATATCGAGGGTGTTCTTCTCGAAATCAAGGTCCTTTGGTGTCAAAGAGAGGAATTCTCCAAAACGGATACCGGAGTAGTACCGTAGTGAAAACGAAACATGTGCTGTGGGATCATTTCCCATGGCTACCAGTATCCGGTCAAATTCGTCCTTTGTCCAGAAATTTACCACAACCTCACGCTTACCCATTCTGCCCGCCTTGTGGCAGGGGGGTCAGATAGTTTGAAGTAGTCCACTGCATAATTGAAAAGTGCTGTAATCATATTCTGCATCCTATCTAGGTAGGAATTGGAATAATCCTTTGCAATCATTTCGTTCTGCCAAGCTCGGATGTACTTGAGAGTAATCTTATTGATGGGCTTATTCTCGAAATAAGGGAGAATAAGCTTTTCAAATACATGCTTCTTTCCGTCGATGGTGCTCTGGCGGCATCGGTGTCTCATGAGCTAATATTGTAGTGTGAGTGCGGAGTGTAAAGCTCCGCATTCTTAAATTCTTGGTGCAAAATAACTTCTGTTATAATAGACATATTTGGACTAGGAAAATTTGAATTTTCTGTCATGTTAAAGGCGAATATTTTGTCGGTCTTTTCTATTGACGAATAAAAGGTAATGTGTTACCTTTTATAAAGTAATATATTACCTATTGGAGGGCGTAATGAATTTAAAGGAAGTAATTAGAAGTGATAATGTGAATTTTACAGGCATTGAATCATCCTATTTTCTGTTGGGATTGCTAAGTGCCTTTGAGAACAGATTTCAGGCAATGGCGGACTGTACTATGAAAGAAATTAGTTGGAAACAGTTTTTTGTAATCATATGTATCAACTTATGCAAAAATGCTCCTACAGTTAAGGAGTTAGCAGAAATTATGGGCAGCTCTCATCAGAATGTGAAGCAGATACTGTTGAAACTCGAGAAGAAGGGCTTTGTAAGTATTTCCGTGGATGAACAGGATAAGAGAAAGCAACGCATTGAACTTACACCATATTGCCAGGAGTTTTGTGAGAAAAACGATGAAATGAGTATGACTCTTTTGAAGAGAATGTTTGAAGGAGTGTCTGAAGAGCAGATGCAGATTACTATACAGACCATTATACAAATAGAAGATAATTTAAAGGAGATCTGAGATTATGAGTAGAGGTATTATTTTATATCAATCAAAATATGGAGCAACGAAAAAGTATGTGGATTGGTTAGTGGAGGAACTTGGCTATGATTATGTAGAAACTAAGGATGCTAAAGTCGCTAATTTGTTGAATTATGATGTTATCATTTTGGGTGGAGGTGTATATGCTTCTGGTATTGCAGGGTTGCAATTCTTAAAGAAAAATATAGGGCAATTGACAGGCAAGAAGATTGCAGTATTTGCAGTTGGTGCTTCTCCATATGAAGAGAAAGCAATACAACAGGTGAGGGAGATGCATTTTAAAGATGCACTTAGTAATATTCCATCGTTTTATTGTCGAGGAGCATGGGATGAAGAAAAAATGAAGTTTACGGATAGAACGCTTTGCAAGATGTTGCAGAAAGCAGTTGCGAAGCAAAATCAAGACGAATATGAACCTTGGCAAAAAGCATTGATGTGTGCAATGGGGAAAAAGTGTGATTGGACGGATAAGTCGTATTTAGAGCCATTGTTGAAATACATTGAAGAATAATAATCTGGGACATTAGTGTGAAAGAAAGTAGAGGAAAGCCATAGATTGGCGCACTTAAATAAGCTGTCTGCATTTTGCTGGATTTCAGTCATTAGGGTTCCTGATTTTATATCCAAAAAGGATTTTGACTGGGCAGTGAAAATGGCAACAAATAAGAAAAAAATAACTTGTTCTTCTGCAGAGTTCGTAACCATAGAGGAAGCTGTCCGGCTATGCCATCTGTACGACGCTCGCTCGAGGAGCCAAACATCTTCTGACGAAACCATGCAAGTTCTGCTTTGAGATTATCATTTTCTGACTGCTGTCTGGCAATGGTATCATTCAGCATTTTAATGGTGAGATTCAGTTGTGCGATCATATCTTTCAGTTCCGAAAGCTGAATGTCCCTGCTGCTTTTCGTCATGCTTTTTCTCCTTTAATTGATGGTTTAATCATACCACAAAAACGGTGAAAAAGTTAGTAAAATCAAGGTTTTCAAGCAGTTCTGATAGCTTTAGACTGTTCGATATCAAGACCGGACATCAGCCAGTCGAACTGTTGCCATGTGATGGATTTTACCTCAGATTTATTACGAGGCCAGCGGTATCTTCCTTGGACAACATCCAGTCTTTTATATAGCAGAACGAAACCATCCGGCTCACGGAGCAGCACTTTGATACGATCACACCGCTTACCGCAGAACAGATAAATGGAATGACCGTTAGGTTCTTCTTTCAGCTGATCCACCACAATGGCACACAGACCATCGATGGACTTTCGCATATCGGTGTAAACCTGTCACGATATAAATGTTCGCTGCAAGTGAGATGTCACCAAGCATGATTCATCCCTCCCAGACATTGAAGCGTGCTTTGAATCAGTTTTTCATCAGTTCCGTTAAAAAGACGCAGAGTGGCACCGCTGAAAAGAAGTTCGGCAGCTACTGCAGAGGAATCAGGCTGCTCAATCAGGCTAACATTATGATCCACCTTCGGGCTAGAATCCTGCGGCTGGATCAGATCTATTTTTATCACTTCCTGAATATTCGGAATGACATTTGATTTCGCTTCAGAATCCGGGAAAGAATACCCTCGTTTCCGAAGCTTGCTTACCCAGTTGTAAAAGTTGCCTGGGTGAATGCCATTTTGCTTACACCACTGGTAGTCAGACAACCCGCTTTGGCGGCATTCCATGATCAGTCGAATCTGATCATCTTTACAAACACGTTTACTCATAATGATCGCTCTCCTTTGAGATAGAGTGAAATGTTAGCATTTCCTAGCAATCATTATATACAATAAATGGGGTATTGAAAATATACCCTAAAATTAGGCGCTTACTTTTTATCTGCATAGACATTCGACGAATGTCTATGCGCTTGTGATTGCGAAGCAATCGCAAGATGTATACGTGATTTCTGGATATAGGGCGTGAGTTTTCAAAAACTACATTATGTGAAAATGTGAAAAAGTGTGATATAATAATAGAAAATTATAATTCAAACAAATGGATAAAGGTGTTATCGTTGAATGGCTTGATTAGTTCTTCTCCATCAGAAGATATGGCTGAGGCAAAGTGGTTGAGTTTGGCAATGTCAATGCCTGCATAAATCATGAGGTTGTACCTCCATTTCTAAAGTCTGATACCGTGATATCCACCAGCGATTATCATCGTAGACTTGATGGAAATAAGTACTCGGATTACTCCGGCAAAATCCAGCTATAAACAATTCAGATAAAGGTAGCGGCAATACACTCCTTAGAGTAGTCAGGTAGTCAGAGCTACAGGAAAAAATCAAAAGTCCACAGTATCTGAATGTATTGAACCACAATATTAAAAGAAAGGAAACATGTGATAATTAACTTCCTAATTATCATACAAGGTCTATATGAAAAAGTATGTGTTTGCATTTCTGATTTGGGTTATGATAATACCCATAGCAATATTAAATGGGGGATTTCGAGAATATGTGCTTGTTAAGCTCGGGGGATTAGCACTTCCGTTAAGTGGTATTATATTAAGTATTTACATTTTTATTATTGCATATCTGCTGGTACCTAAAATCAAGAACTGTGTGAAAAGAGATTATATTTTCATTGGCGTGATGTGGTTTGTACTTACAAATGTATTTGATTTATTATCCTACATCAAAGATGGAGAGGGATTTGCAGGTTTATTACAATCATATAATATTTTTACAGGAAATCTATGGCTGTTGGTAGTATTATCAGCATTATTTTCACCTATTATTGTGATGAAAATAAAAGAAACAAGGTGAAACTTTTAGTTTGGTTAAGCGATACATCCGGAGCCAAAATGGTGCCAAGAAATCATGCAAATAGAAATAGGCTGTATAAAACCAACGAAAATATGCAGATTTCAGTCATAAAAAGCAAAGAAAATATATCAAAAGGCAATATCCAGATAACGTGAAGGTGGACGTACTGTTGGATCAGGACGTGAGCCTGTGAGACAATCACGCGCAGCGTAGTTGCCATGCATGGCTGAGTGTATTATAATTTTTTATTAGTCAGAGCTATGTATGGCAGGAGAAAAACAGCGGAACAGATAGGAAGTGTCAGGAAACATGAGCAAGGCAACAACAAAGTTTGCAATTGCATTTGCGTTTAAGGAGTTATTATTAGAAAAACCAATTGATAAAATAACAATCAATGACATCACGGAAAAGTGTGAGATAAATCGTCAGACTTTTTATTATCATTTTCATGATATATATGAGTTGATTGCGTGGATTTGCGAAACAGATGCAGATCATGTACTGAAACAGAATAAAACATATGATACGTGGCAGGAAGGATTTCTGGCAATATTTCATCTACTGAAAAAGGACGAACCTTTTGTTGTCAATATCTATCGTAATGCTCCGCGAGGATATATTTACCTGTATTTGTATAAAGTAACGTATCAGCTGATATATGATGTACTTGAAGAAAAAGCGAAAGGTATGGTTGTGAGGGAAGAGGATAAAGCATTCATTGCGGATTTTTACAAATATGGATTTGTGGGCCTGGTGTTAGAATGGATTGACAAGGGAATGAAGGAGGATCCGAAACAGATTATTGAAAGATTGAATGCATTGATTCAAGGATCTTTCGCACATGCATTGAATAATGCAAAACTGAACAAGAGTTGATTGCGACAAATCCTGAGGTTTGTCGTATATGGATGCAATGTAAGAGGATTGTCGCTTTCTATGACAGTTCTCTTTTTTTGTGCATAGTAGGAAGAAGATTTTGTGGATATACTGTGTATATGGAAACAAAGAAAAATGTTACAGTTTAAACAAAAAAGGAGTGTGTTTATCATGTATTATTCAGCAGGAACTTATGAAGCATTTGCAAGACCGGAAAAACCGGAGGATGCTGACCGGAAATCAGCATATATCATTGGAACAGGATTAGCGGGGCTTTCTGCCGCTTTTTATCTGGTGAGAGATGGGCAGGTAAAGGGAGAGCGTATTCATCTCCTTGAGAAGCTGGAGCTTGCCGGTGGCAGCTGCGATGGAAGAAAGGATGTCCGAAAAGGCTTCTATATGCGGGGTGGAAGAGAAATGGATAACCATTTTGAATGTATGTGGGATATGTTCCGGGATGTTCCTTCGATAGAGACACCGGGCGTCTCTGTTCTGGATGAGTATTATTGGTTAAACAAGCATGATCCGAATTACTCCCTTTGCAGGGCTTCTGAGAAATGCGGGCAGGATGCACATACAGATAAGAAATTTACACTTGATAAGAATTCAGCCCTGGCATTGTCAAAGTTGTTTATGACACCGGAAAAAGATTTGGAGGATAAGAAGATCAGCGAGGTATTGCCGGATTCTTTCTGGAACACGAATTTCTGGCTGTACTGGCAGACAATGTTTGCATTCCAGAGATGGTCATCTGCATTGGAAATGAAACGATATTTGTGCAGATACTGCCATCATATTGATGGACTTCCGGATTTTTCTGCACTCCGCTTTACGAAATACAATCAATACGAGAGCATGATTCTTCCGCTTGTAAAATATCTCAAAAGTCATGGTGTGTCGGTTGAGTATGGCATGGATGTCAAAAATGTTGTCATCAAAGATGAAAATGGTAAAAAAACTGCTACACAGATCGTATATGAGAAAGATGGAAAAACGGATACAATTGATTTGATTGAGGATGATCTGGTCTTTATAACAAATGGATGCTGTACAGATACTTCCTGCTATGGAGATCAGAATACAGCACCGGATTTGAGCCAGATTAAAAATGGTGCAGGCGAATCGTGGGATTTGTGGAAGAATATTGCTGCACAGGCAAAGAATGGTGAGTATGGTAATCCGGATAAATTCTGTGACGATTTTGAAGCAACAAACTGGATGAGCGCAACTGTGGAAACCTCGGATGAAGAGATTATTCAGAAGATTATCAGCATTTGCAAGCGGGATCCGAGAGAAGGAAAGGTAACAACCGGAGGAATTGTGACAGTGAAGGATAGTACTGATAACTGGTATCTTTCGTGGACGATCAATCGTCAGCCGCAGTTTAAAGCGCAGGATAAAAATACAGTTTTGATCTGGGTATATGCACTTACAACGAATAAAGAAGGAAATTATGTAAAGAAAACAATGAGGGATTGTACAGGTGAAGAAGTTTGCCGGGAGTGGCTGTATCACATTGGCGTTCCGACAGATCAGATTGACGATTGGGCAAAAAATCGCTGCAATACAACAACCTGCTTCATGCCATACATCAATGCGTTCTTCCAGCCAAGAAAAGAAAGCGATCGTCCGCTCGTTGTTCCAGAAGGAGCTGTCAATTTTGCATTTCTGGGACAGTTTGCGGAGACACCGAGAGATACTATTTTTACGACAGAATACTCCATCCGTACAGGTATGGAAGCAGTTTACACACTTATGAACATAGATCGTGGTGTTCCGGAGGTGTGGGGCTCGAAGTACGATGTACGGGAATTGTTGCGCGCCGCATATTATGCAGTTGATAAAAAGCCGATTGATGAACTTCCGCTTTCTTTCAAGGAAAAGATTGTCTTAAAGAAAGTAATAAAAGCTGTGGAAGGAACCGATCTGGAAATTTTGCTCAAGGAAAGTGGATTACTCCGGTAAGAGAGGTTATTCGCTGATATGGATTTAAGCCAAATGGCTCAGATGACAATATAATTAAGAGTAAGGAAAGAGGAAGCATGTGTGATGTTTCCTCTTTTTGCAGTAAGGTCCGTTGATTCTGATTATTGTTTGAAGTTTATAATATTTTATGATATTATAAATGCGAGGTTAAATTCCTGTTTAACGATGGAAAAAAAGGGGAGAAATAAGCAATCAATCAGGTAGAGGTTTTGGATAATGGTATAATATTTAACGGCAATTTGCTGACATTTCCACTTTCCTATGAAGATATACGTGCATTATTTGGTGAGGCTAGAATAAGTATACAAAACGATCCCCATTTTGAATATTTCTATGATGAACTGGGAATATCTTTGAGGGGGCAACAGCATATCTTCGTAACCTGAAAAAACAGAAGGCATATATAGATGGATGATGCGCATAATATTACATCTATGACGCTGTATGTTACAGGGGAAAAAGTATTCGCGGAATCAAAGACGGAAAAATGTTATATTGGTGGACTAAAAGTCTTAAATCAAAATATGTCACGCGACAGATTATATCCATATATTTTAGGCTATACTGACCAGCCGGAGAGGTTATGGAGCTTATTGGGAATGTTAGATACCATTTCTATCTGTCCGGTAGCTTTCGAAATATTTGAACGCCTCAAAAAAGAGTATGGCTTTAGAAGGAGATAGACAAAGATGAGAACAGAATCAACGATAGAGCAGTGGAAAGATTTATATGAAGTAACAACGCGAATTAAGGAACTGAAACCATGGGAAAAATTCTGGGATTTGGATTTGATTGGCGTTATCAAAGATGACGATGAAGACTCTGTATTTTACAGTATTCTTGGTAGAGGTGGCGACTGCTATGGTATAGCTGTTTACGAAGGCTTTGAAGGCTTAAATAGCTTTTTGATGTTGGCGATGCAACAGAGTATGAATCTGTCTGCCGAGTATGCAATGTTTAACCAAAAGAATCTTACGTGCTATTGGGGAAATCGTGACGAACTGACCGACAAGCAGAGAAAGATAATTAAGGAATTGGGATATACATATCGTGGTAAAAATCAGTGGCTATATTTTCTTTCATTTGAGCCGGGATACTATCCATACAATATGGATGCAGATGAAGTTGTGCGGATGACTGAGCATATGCAGAATCTGGAGCGAGCATTAAAGTGTTATGAGGAAGAGAAAGAGAGTATTGATTTTGAACATGGCAATATGTTTCATATTATGCTGGATGAAGAGAATGAAATCATTGGTACAGGAGAAATGCCTTTACCATTTACTTCTTTTCAATTTGGAAATCTGCTTATTTCGGATGAGGAATTGTTGTCAGACTTGGCAAAGGTTCCCAAATGTAATGCTGTGCTAGAGGCCGATGTGTCAGTATTAGGTGTATCCTTAACGGATAAAAAATATGACCGTCCTGCCAATCCTGCATTATCTCTATTGGGAGATGCCAATTCCGGAGTTGTAATAAAGTTTGAAATGTTGGAGCCAGAAGATGATGCAATAGTTATGTTGGCAGAGAGCCTGCTTGATTTTATTTTTCAATTTGGAGCACCAAAAGAGGTTCGAGTAACGAATGTGATTGTGGAAGCCGGACTTGAGCAGATATGTGATATATGTAAAATTAAGCTTCGCAGGGTAAAACGATTACCGGGACTGGATGAATTTAGGCATAGTCTTGGAAGATTTGGATATTAAGTGATTTGCATTTCCACCGGAAAAAGTAAAAATCCCCCTTAAGTAGACTTAGTTTATTTATGTTTTCTACCTAAGATGGATTATATCACCGGTAACCACATTTTAAATTGGTCTGTACGCAAATTATTTTATGACTACTCCATAGGAATCACTGAGCCTGTGAAAAAATATCTGTAAATTAGACAATATAAGGGCCTTCTCTGATAAAATATTAAAATCATAGGAGGCCTTTTATTATGGCAAACAGAAAAAAATTACAAACCAAAACCAATGACTGAAGGAAAAAGAAATTTGATTCAGGGCTTGCTCCAAGAGTATAATATCCAGTCCGCTGATCGTCAAAACTTGTTGTATGAAGTGCATACTATAGACGCAAATCCAACATAAGCCCCTCTACCATTTCGTCATCAGAGTAATCAAACAACTCTTTTATTATGCAAGCTCCGATAATTACATTAACCGGAGTGTTCGGGCTTGAAGCTTTTTCACTATATAAAACAGCAAATGGTTTTTCGTCAATTTTTGGGAAAATTTCTTCTGCAAAAACTTTTGCCCGGGAATTTTCTAATGCCTTTTGCTCCCTTGGAGTAACGTTGTTAAAACTGTCAAATAAAGAAATTTGTTCTACATCGTTTGTTTTGAAGGACATATGGCAAACCACCTTTGTTTATGACAATATGATTTTACCATAGATTTAATAAAAATGAATTAATATTAGGACGTTAACTTTTTCATTTTGCCCCCAGCATCTTTTCACAAGGAGCGTCCCTTTGTCACAATTAATAAGACAGGGGACACTCTGTGGGACAAAAGAAGCGTCCCACAGGAGGATAGAAATGATTGAAATATGCGTAGCAAAAGAGGCAGATGCAGCCGGGCTGCTTGCCATCTATGCACCATATGTGGAACATACAGCAATTACATTTGAATATGAAGTGCCGACGCTGGAGGAATTCACCGAGCGAATCCGGCAGACGAAAACAAAGTATCCGTATCTTGTTGCACAACAGGATGGAAAAGTGCTTGGGTATGCGTATGCCGGGCAGTTTCATGCCAGAGAAGCGTATGCATGGGCGGTTGAGACATCCATCTATGTAGACGAGAGCTGCAAGCATATGGGAATCGGTGGAAAGCTGCATGCGGCACTGGAAGAAGCATTGAAAGAACAGGGATTTTTGAACATGAACGCTTGTATCGCCTATGCACCGAAGGAGGACGAATACCTGACGAACAACAGCGTGGAATTCCATGCGCACCTTGGCTATCGTATGGTCGGACAGTTCTATCAGTGCGGGTATAAGTTTGGACGCTGGTATGATATGGTCTGGATGGAGAAGCTGATCGGAGAGCATGGAGCGAATCCGAAAAGACCATTTTAATAAAAAGTAAATTGACATAGCCGTACGGCTTATATTATACTAATAACAGTAAAATTAAGTCGAACGGCTTATTTTTATAGATAAATTTTTAAATTATGCCGTACGGCGAAGAGGAATGGTAAATATGAAGATAAGAAGTGTAGAAGAATTAGGTGAAGCAATTCGTATGCGAAGAAAAGAACTGCATTATACACAGGCGTTTCTTGCGGAATTTACAGGGTTCAGTGTCAGTTTTATTTCAGATGTTGAACGTGGGAAAGCGACGGCGGAGATTGGAAAGACATTACAACTTCTGATGATATTGGGATTGGATCTGTCGGTGGAAAGGAGAGCATGAGTTGCGGCAACTAGAGGTATACATAGAAGAATATGGGGATTTTGTGCTGGCTGGACAGATACAGGGGGAGACTTGGGAAGATGCGACATTTAAATACGAGGAGTCTTATCTGGAAAATCAAAGTCATCGACCAATTTCAATTAGTTTGCCTTTTCAGGAAGATGCTTTTTCGCCCTTTGAGACACGATGTTATTTTGAAGGGTTACTGCCGGAAGGATATACGAGAAGGTGTGTGGCAGGATGGATGCATGTTGCAGAGGAAGATTATTTGTCTGTGCTTGCGGGACTTGGGAATGAGTGCCTGGGGGCTGTTCGGATTTGTGAACCAGGTGCGGGTGAATGCAGTCCGTCGTATAAGAAAATATCAAGGGAGGAACTGCTGGAATTTGCAAAAGAAGGGGCTTCAAAATCAGCCCAGTTTTTGGCAAAGGCACATCTTTCATTGACTGGTGCGTCCGGGAAAACAGGTTTATATTATGATAATAACGATGGATGGTATATGCCGTTCGGGACGGCACCAAGTACACATATTGTAAAGCAAAGTCATGTTCGGCTGAGCGGAATCGTTGCAAATGAACAGTTATGTCTGCGTACAGCAAAGATATTGGGAATAGATGTGCCGGAAAGCTTCATTATACCAGTTGGAACGGGAGAACATATATTGTTTGCAACCAATCGTTTTGACCGGCTGATGCAGGAAGATAGCCGGGAAATAGATGGTAAAAAAATTC
>ERZ808240.3379-NODE-3379-length-15669-cov-3.585180_pt1 | contig 15669 bp, 18 predicted proteins | sample MGYA00521084_ERZ808240 | MGnify/ENA primary metagenome ERZ808240 (study PRJEB31516, sample SAMN03275571) | gut metagenome | biome: mammalia-associated habitat; material: feces | host: Papio cynocephalus | place: Kenya | collected 2012-08-06 ... | reverse complement strand
TTTCGGTTCGCGCGGTTTTATATTGTCTGTGAAGCGGTGCCGCTAGGGGCACCAGAAAGTCCGCTCATTGTCTGCGGCTTGTCGGACACATCCTCGCGGAGTGTCAAAACGTGGCCAAGACACGGAAGGAACTGGCAAAAACGGCAGAGAAGAAATTCTCGCATTTTGTTCCAAAGAATCCTCCCGCCTGTTTTCATCTGGAACGCTTGCGTTATGCCCTTTAACGAGCAACAGCGATCCGACGTTCCGCTGCCTTCTGCTGCATGTCTGGCATTACCGCAGCTTTTCGTTCTTTACGAGCATCTCTTCGATGATGCCCTGGCAGTGGGCACCGATTTTTTTCTTTGTCTCTTTATCCAGTTCGTTCGGATAGATCGGCTTGCCGTACTCTAAGATGACGTGCGTTGCCTTTACCTTCGGAAAATGATTTTCTAAAATATCGGCGGAACCGGTGATTGCCATAGGGATAATCGCACAGCCGGTCTTTTCTGCCATCTTGAAACTACCCTCCTTGAAAGGAAGCATCAGGTTGTCTGTCTTGTTGCGCGTTCCCTCCGGGAAGATGCACATTGAGATGCCGTTCTTGATGTGATCGATACCGGCAAGAATGGTCTTTAAGGCTTCCTTGACATCATCGCGGTTGATGAACAGGCAGTAGAGACGCTTCATCCACAGGGAAAGAAGCGGAACTTTTTCCATATCATTCTTGGCAACGTAGCCGGTCAGACGCGGGCATCGGGCATAGGTAATGATAATGTCGAAGTAGCTTTTGTGATTGCCGATATACAGAACGGCTTCGTCCTTTGGAACATTTTCTTCGCCGATAACGGTGACTTTGGTTCCGCAGATGAACAGAATGACGCGAAACGCCCACTGTACCATGCGAAGCTGGCTGAGGTCGGCAGCCTTACGGTTGAATTTGCTGATGATCCATTCAATTCCAAGGACAGGAATTCCGATGATCAGATAGAGAATGGCAAACAGCAGAGCAAGGATGGCTCGTAACATAAAAAGATCCTTTCCGGGCAAGCGCCCCGTAGATTTTTACATAGTTTTTATTATAAAGCCTGAAAAGAGGAAACACAAGACGCGGAAAAGAGAATTCACATGCATATTTAAAAAAGACGCGGCATATACTTTGGATAGAACCGAAAATTTGGGGGACTGTCAGATGTTTTGGTATGGAGAGAAATGGAAGAAGGGGTGTCTGACCTGTTTGGCAGCAGCAGCCTTGCTTACTGCCGGCTGCAGCATTGAGACGACAAACGGAGCGAAGGTTGCCGATCTTGACTACGAGATCGTGGAGGAGGCACAGATACCGGAGGAAGTGAAGGCTGTGATAGAGGAAAAGAAGGCGGCTGATTTTAAAACGACGTATGAACTGGACGGGAATCTGTACATAGTGCGCGGATATGGAGAACAGGAGACGGGAGGTTACAGTATCTGTATCCGGGATCTTTATCTGACGTCGAACGCGATTCTGTTTGATACGGAACTTGTGGGCCCGAGAAAGGGAGAGCAGGTAAGCAGCGGACCGAGTTATCCTTATATTGTGATAAAGACCGAAAAACGTGACGAAAGTACCATATTTGAATAAATTTTCTTAATATTTTTAAAAGATTTTCTGGTTTGTTTGACAAAAATTTAGTACAGTGATAAACTAAAGCGGAATGGTATTCGGTGTTAGGACGATAAGAAGCCGGAACAGGGAGGTAGACAATGCAACAGGCAGACATCCATAAGGTACGCGCTTCCGTGTATCAGCAGTGCGGACGGAAGGTACTGATTCAGCTTGACAGAGGACGCAACAAGGTCGACATCCAGGAAGGAGTCATTCAGAATGCATATCCGAGTGTCTTTACGATACTGGTGAACGACGAGCAGGAAGAGAATCCGCCTCAGTTACTTTCATTCAGTTATTCGGATATCATTACAAGAGATATTCGGATGAAATTATGTTAACATAAGGTATCAGGTATAATATCCCCCGTATTCGAATAAGATGTTTCAAAGATTCGGATATGGGGGATATTTTTTGGAACTCGAAAAAGTAAAAATACATAGAATACAGCAGAATGGCACGGCGGTCAGCCAGATCACGCTGGATGATGACTATAATGTCCCGGACTACCGGCCGGACATCGTGAAGGTTTTAAAAGAAAACGGTGAACTGCGGTTTGATGAAGTGAAAGCGGCAAACAAGGCGGTGTGGGTGAAAGGAAGTCTGGTGTTTCACATCCTTTACCGGTGCGAACAGAGCGATGGAAAAATCAGCTGCCTCAAAGGCGAGATTCCGTTTCAGGAAAAACTCAACATAGACGGGCTGCAGGAGAATGGGGAAGTACATGCTGCCGGAGAGATCGAGGATCTGACGGTTGGCGTAATCAATTCGAGAAAGCTGAGTATCCGTGCGGTGGTTGTACTGCGCGCTTCGGCGGAAGAACAGGTTTTGGAGGAATTTACGTCCAGACTGGAACTGCCGGGAACTTATCAGCAGAAGACGGGAAACTGGGGAGCACTCAACCTGCTTGCTTCCTGCAGAGATGTCTGCCGGCAGAAAAGTGAGATTGTTCTGCCGTCCAATAAACCCAATGTGCGGGAAATTCTGTGGCGCAGTGTAGAACTCCGCAACGTCGAAAGCCATACAGAGGATGGGAAGGCGGTCGTCACAGGTGAGATTCTGGCGGCGGTGCTCTACAGTGAGGAAGAGGAGAGCGAGCGCCTGCAGTGGTATGAGACGACGGTTCCTCTGGAATGTGCGACCGACTGTGACGCTGCCGGGGAGAATTGCATTTTTAAAATATCGGCTGCCCCACTGTCGGCGGAACTGGAGATCAAGCCGGATTACGACGGGGAGGAACGCATTCTTGTGCTGGAACTTTCGGTTTCGGTCGATGTCCGCGTGTGGCGGGAAGAACAGATGGAACTTCTGACTGATCTCTACTCACTCAGGGAAAAAGCCGTTCCGGTAGTCAGAGAGCGGATCGGTGAGAGGCTCCTTGTGAAAAATGCGGCAAAGTGCCGGGTGACGGAGCAAATGGAAATTCCGGAAAGCCAGGAGAAAATTCTGCAGATCTGTGCCTGCGAGGGAAAGGTGCGTCTGGAGAAATACGAGCCCGTAGAGAATGGAATCCGGGCGGAGGGAACGATTACGGCAGAACTTCTCTATATCACAACGGATGACAATATGCCAATTCAGTCTGCACGGGAGATTTATCCTTTTTCCCAGATCCTTGAAATCCCCGATATGCAGCCGGATGTGGAGGCGCAGATGGACTGCGGGCTGGAGCAGCTATCCGCTGTGATGATGGATCAGGAACATATTGAGATCAAAGCGGTGATTCAGTTAAACCTGATGGCATTTTTGCACCAGAAAATACAGAATATCGAGGAGATTACAGAAGAACCCTTAGATATGGAAGAATTGCAGAACCGTCCCGGTCTGGTGGGTTATATTGCAAAGGCGGGCGATGATTTGTGGACGATCGCCAAGGGGAACCACACGACAATCCAGGATATCCTGGAAACCAACGGCTGGACGGAAAAAAATCTGCAGCCGGGAGATGCGGTATTGATCGTCAAGCAGATAGGATAAAGGTACTTTTTATGCAGATTTGCTTGAGTAATAGAAAACGCTCTGTTATACTAAAGTGGTTATGAGTGTTATTTCGGAAAGGAATTTTGAAAACAGGGAGACAAAAGATGGATCAGAATGAGAACAAGAATTACAATTTAGAGAATGACCCGGGACAGACCCAGCCGGGAACAGCGGGGGCAGATGCCCAGCCGGGAACGCAGGATGTGTACGGACAGCCGGGAACGCAGGATGTGTACGGACAGCCGGACACAGCTGCGAATACCGAAATGCCGCAGACAGATACCCAGCCGGGGGCGAATGCCTACGGACAGCCGGAAAACGGTTATGGACAGGAAAATGCGAGCCAGCCATACGGTCAGGAGAATGCGGGTCAGCCGTATGGACAGAACTACGGTCAGGCAGTAAATGCCTACGGTCAGGGGAATGCGAACCAGTCATACGGACAGCCGAATTACGGAGAGCAGACCGCAGGTGGTCAGGGAGAGTATTCTTACGGGCAGAATAATGCGTATGGACAGAATAATGCGTATGGACAGAATAACGCTTACGGACAGAATAATGCCTATGGTCAGCAGACAAACGGTCAGCAGGCGTATGGTCAGGCAAACGGTCAGTATGCGGGAAATGCATATGCCGGCGCAAACTACGGGGAAGCAATCGTGTTAAACGACGAGAACGGTCAACCGGTGAAGAATTCGTTCGGAATGAAGATTACATTCTCCATTCTTGAGATTCTGTGCTGCTGTGGATGCAATCTGATTACCATGATTATGGGTATTATCGGATGTGTGTTTACGAGCAAGGCAAACAGCGCCTACAAGTCAGGAGATGTGCAGGAATATAAGCGCAACAGCAAGTCGGCGACGATCTGCCTGTGGATCGGTTTTGCGATCGCACTGGTATGGCTGGTCTTCATCATTATTTTCAGCGTACTTTACAGCAGCGAGATCGAGGATACGATTCGGGAAGAATACTACGGAAGCTCTGATACGGATCTGAATTTTAATGATGATGATTGGGCTGAAGAGTACAACATCGATGATTTTCTCACGGATGACAGCGAGGATACAGAGGATGCCAAAGATGCCGAGCCGCTTGACGTGGCTGCAGGGGATGCGTTTGACAGCGGAGACATTACCGTGAACGGTATTCTGGTGCAGCTTCCGATGAGCTACAGCGATTTCAAGGCACTCGGTTTTTCCATTGACTCCGAGGATGAGGAATACGTATCCAACAAGAATGAATACTACTATCCGACGTTTTACGATGCACAGGGAAATGAGTTGGGAGAGGTGTACATTGGAAATGTAACCGAAGATCCGCAGACACTTGCAGACGGAACGGTGTTCGGTTTCTCGTTCACCGGCATGGACTATAATGACGACCTGGAGATTCTTCTTCCGAACGGTCTGACAAAGGATGCGGTAAATGATGACTTTATGACTGCTTACGGCAAGCCGGATTATGAGTATGAATCGGATACCAGCGACTACCAGTCTTATCAGTGGTACAGCCACAGCGACATTTATGAAGATATGGATGAAAATTCCATTTCCGCAACATTCTATGATGGCGCGCTGAGCGATCTGGAACTGCTGTACATCGGATGGGATTGATCTGATTTCCGAAAATTCGAAAAATTATGGAAACGGTGACAATTTTATAAGGAAGTATGATATAATCAACGGGTATGATAACAGAGTCATACCCGTTTTTTGCTCTATAGGAATACAATTCAGATATTTGGGATGGAGATACTGCATGAGATATTTTAAGAAACGCGTTCTGGCACTGCTTCTGGCGGGAGCAGTCGGAATCGGAAACTATGCGCCTGTGTCTGCTTCGGCAATCAAAGATGCACAGGATAAAAAGGATGAGGCACAGCAGGAACTGAATCAGGTGAACCAGCAGATTCAGAATATCCAGTCGGCACAGAACAGCCTTCAGGCGGAGATGAATAATTATGACAATCAGCTCATGAGCCTGCTTACCGATATGGATATTTTACAGAGTGATATGGATACGAAGGAGCTGGAGATTGAACAGGCAAATGCGGATCTGGATACCGCGAAGGCGGAGGAACAGCAGCAGTATGACGCCATGAAGCAGCGGATTCAGTATATGTACGAGAATGGAGACCAGTCTTTCCTGACGGCGTTAGTCGGCGCGGACAGCATTACGGATCTTTTAAACCGGGTGGAGTACGTCTCGGATGTCTATCAGTATGACCGTGATATGCTGACGAACTATCAGGAAGTGGTGCAGCAGGTGGAAGATCTGACGGCACAGCTTGAGAATGAGATGGCAGAGATGGAGGAACTTCAGATCAGCTATCAGGAACAGCAGAGTTCGCTGGAGCAGGTGATTGCAACAAAGCGTTCCGAGATCGCGGATTTTGACAGTCAGCTCGCCAATGCACAGAGCCTTGCGAGTCAGTATGCGCAGACGATCAAGCAGCAGAACCAGATTATTGCAACCGAGAAGGCAAAACAGGCGGCTGCGGAGGCTGCGAAGAAAAAGGCTGCACAGGCGGCAGCTGCGGCAGGCGCGGCCGGAAGCGCCACTTCTACGGATACTACGACAGCGGGCACAGGAACGACCTCAAATACGACCGGAAATACCGCTTCGACCGGAACGGATACTTCAACCTCGGGCAGCAGTACATCCGGAAGTTCTTCCACAGGTTTGACGGACGGCGGGTTGAATCCGTCGTACTCGACCGGAGTCAGCGGCAATGACGTGGTAGCCTATGCGAGCCAGTTTCTGGGAAATCCGTATGTCCTTGGGGGAACCAGTCTGACCTCGGGAACGGATTGTTCCTATTTTGTCATGGCAGTCTACCAGCATTTTGGCATCTCCCTGCCGAGATCTTCGTATTCGCAGAGCAGCTGCGGACAGACCGTCAGCTATGAAAATGCACAGCCCGGCGATATTATCTGCTATCCGGGACATGTGGCAATCTATATTGGCGGCGGGCGGATTATCCATGCGTCCAACCCGAGAACCGGTATCTGCTACGGGAATGCGACCTACCGTACCATCACTTCGGTTCGGCGTGTGTTGTAGGTTTGTATTTTCAAAAGCAAAATGCTATAATCTGGATAGAAATGAAATAAGAGATGGAGGATTAGAAAATGCAGTTCAAACAGTTACAGGATGATATGATCGCAGCAATGAAGGCAAGAGACAAGGTGCGCAAGGATGCAATCTCCACACTGGTGTCGGCTGCGAAGAAAGTGGCAATCGATGAGGGCTGCCGCGATGACATTCGGGAAGAACTTGTGGATCGGGTGATTCTTAAGGAGATCAAGTCCATAAAGGAACAGATTGATACCTGCCCGGCATCCAGAGAAGATCTGCTTGCAGAATATAAGACACGTTACGATATTTTTATGGAATATGCGCCGAAGATGATGTCGGCTGACGAGGTGGAAGCGTTTATTACAGAGAAGTTTGCGGACGTGGTAGAAAGCCACAACAAAGGACAGATCATGAAGGCAGTTATGCCGGAACTGAAAGGCAAGGCAGAGGGCAGCGTGATCAATCAGGTGGTAGCAAAGCTTTGTCAGGCATGAGACAGAAATTAAAATTTACCGCCGTTCTGGTCGTGCTGGTCATTATTTTGGCAGTGGTATCCTACCGCGAACAGGGAAAGCGGCAGAAACTGTCATTCCCGGAATCGCTGGATCTTGTGGTGGTGACGGTGGACGGGGAGCCGGTGACTCTGCGGGAGATGGCATTTTATATCGCGTATGAGGAAGGCAGTATGGAAGATGCGGCCATTATCTACAATCCGGATAATACGGACGAATACTGGCGATTGTATACCAATCATACGTTCCTGCGGGAGCAGGCGAAACAGACGGTGGTGGATATGACCATTCACGATACGCTGTTTTCCCAGATGGCAGCTAAGGAGGGCATCGTGCTTTCGGAGGAGGAAGAACAGTATCTTGCCAACGAGCAGCAGGACTTCTGGAGCGATCTCACCGAAGAACAGAGAGCGCGCCTTTCGGTCAGTGAGGATGCACTCGATGAGACCATGCAAAAAATGGCGCTGGCGCAGAAATATCAGAGTATTCTTGCGGAGATGGAACAGGTAGATTACGAGGATTATTCCATCAGCGGTACGGAATACGAAAAACTTCTGGCACAGCATACATATGAGTTAGACGAGACTACCTGGGATCGAGTGCCGTTCGGCAGCATCACGGTGGATCATTGAGCAAAGCGGGAAATGCAGAGATTTTCCATTGCGTGAAGCAGGATATGCCCCGATATGTGAAGAAAGCATTTGCGGCAGGCAGAATATAATATAAAAAATAAAATAGAGAAGAGAAGAAGAATATGTCAGTAAAAATTGGAAGAAATGATCCGTGCTGGTGCAAGAGCGGCCGGAAATACAAGGCATGCCATCAGGCATTTGACGAGAAGATTGCAGCGATCGCTGCGCAGGGACATATCGTCCCGACCCATGACATTATCAAGAATGCAGATCAGATTGCAGGGATTAAGGAGAGCTGCAAGATCAATATCGCGGTGCTCGATTATATTCAGGAGCACATTCATGAGGGCATGAACACGGCGGAGATTGACAAGATTGTCTACGACATGACGACCAGCATGGGTGGTATTCCGGCGCCGCTGCATTATCAGGGCTATCCGTACAGCGTGTGCACTTCGGTGAACGATCAGGTGTGCCACGGATTCCCGTCAAAGGACGTTATTTTGAAGTCGGGAGACATTATCAATGTGGATGTTTCCACGATTTTGAACGGTTATTTTTCCGATTCTTCCAGAATGTTCTGCATCGGTGATGTCAGCCCGGAGAAGAAGCGCCTCGTGGATGTCACGAAGGAGTGTGTGGAAAAAGGTCTCGCAGAAGTAAAACCGTGGGGATTCTTAGGCGATATGGGGCAGGCGGTTCACGACCATGCCTTTGCAAACGGATATACGGTTGTGCGTGAGATCGGCGGACACGGCGTGGGACTGGAGTTCCATGAGGAGCCGTGGGTCGGCTATAACAGCAAGCGCGGGCAGGAGATGCTCATGGTGCCGGGCATGATTTTTACGATCGAGCCGATGGTCAACATGGGAAAAGTGGACATCTATGTCGATGATGCAAATGACTGGGAGGTTTACACGGAGGACGGCCTTCCGTCTGCACAGTGGGAGATCATGGTGCTTGTGACGGAGGACGGTCACGAGGTTCTTTGCTGGTAAGCAGGAGGCAGGATGAAAAAGCAGGGAAAGAAAACAGGGCATGGAATGTCGGGAAAAGCAGCGGTTTCGATGAACAAGGCTGCGCAGGAGAAAAAGAAAAAGGCAGATGTTCCGGGCGAATGGCTTTATTTTGCACCGGAGGCAGTGGGCGTGCGGCAGATTGCAGATGCGCTCGAGGAAACCTGCGAGGTGGAGATCTGGCAGGAAGCAGGCGTGCTTGAGATTTTGTACGGCGGAGAATCTTCCATGGACATGGAGGAGGGGACGATCCACCCCAAGGATCAGGTCACAGCGGCATTTGCAGAGGAACACGGCTGCGACAGAGTATATCTGGTGACATTTTCTGCGGAAGAATATGAAAAGGCACTTCCTGTCATGCGGCATATCTTACAGGAATGCGGTGGCATATTCTGCGGTGATACGGAAGATTTTAAGCCGCTGCTCATGGAGTAGAAACAGCTGCTCTTTCACTTTAATGTATTGAAATGTCGGCGAAAAACAGCTATGATACTGTTATCGGCGCAGAGAGAAAACGGACGCCGGATCATGGAGGGAATATGGACAGCAGAATTTCAGGACACACAGGATTATTGGCATTGATTGGTTCGCCGGTCGGACATTCGGGTTCGCCGGCAATGTATAACTACAGTTTTGAGCGGCTGGGACTGGATTACGTGTATGTGGCTTTTGATATCAAGGTGGAGGAAGTGGCAGATGCCATTGCCGCCATGCGCACATTCAAGATGCGCGGCTGCAATGTCACCATGCCGTGCAAGACGGAGGTTGTCAAATACATGGATGAATTGTCTCCGGCAGCGCAGATCATCGGAGCGGTCAATACGATCGTAAATGACAACGGCAGACTGACCGGTCATATTACCGACGGTGAGGGATTTGTGCATAATCTGAAGGATCACGGGATTGACATTAAGGGCAGGAAGATCACGGTTGCAGGCGGAGGCGGTGCCGCTACTGCCATTCAGGTGCAGTGCGCGCTTGACGGTGCAAGGGAGATCTCCATTTTTAATATCAAGGATGCCTTTTTCGAGAGAACCCTGAAAACGGCAGAGAAGATCCGTGCGGCGGTTCCGTCGTGCGTGGTAAATGTCTATGATATTGCAGATACTGCGCGGATGACCGAGGAGATCGCGTCCAGTGATATTTTTGCAAATGCCACGATCGTTGGCATGAAGCCGATGGAAAAGGAGAGTGTGGTAAAGGACACGTCCGCATTCCGACCGGGGTTAGTGGTGGCAGATGCTGTCTACAACCCGGAGGAGACGAGACTGCTCCGGGAGGCGAAGGAAGCCGGAGCAACCTGTATCGGCGGCAAGGGAATGCTGCTGTGGCAGGGTGTGGCGGCATTCAAATTGTATACAGGAAAAGATATGCCGGTAGAGGAAGTCAAAGAGAGGTTTTTTAGCTAGAAAGGTGAAGCAGTGGCATGAAGAATCTATATCTGATCGGCTTTATGGGCGCCGGGAAAAGTACCATTGCGAGGGTGCTTGCGAAAAAATGTCCGGCGAAGCGAATTGAGATGGATCAGCTCATCGAGGAACAACAGGGGATGGCAATTACGGATATTTTTGCCGCACATGGGGAGAATTATTTTCGTGATCTCGAGACGCAGTTGCTGCGGTCTTTTTCGGAGAGTACAGGATATGTGGTTTCCTGCGGCGGAGGCAGCGTACTCCGGGATGAGAATGCGGCGCTGATGAAGGAGAACGGCTGCATCGTGTTTTTGCGGGCAACACCGGAGACGATCTACGAAAGAGTCAAAGACAGCACGAACCGTCCGATTTTAAACGGGAATATGAATGTGGAATATATCCGGGAACTCATGGAAAAGCGCCGGCCGCGTTACGAAGCGGTGGCGGATATCTGTGTGGACACGGACGGCAAGAACGTGGACGCCATCAGTGAGGAGATCCTAAAAGCGGTGGAAGACAGATCATAAGAGGGGCAGCATGAGATGAATTTTGAGTTTATAAGAGAGTGCAGGCTGGAGTCGGACGAGCTTCAGGCGATGTATGACAATGTTCTGCAGGAACTGGAGCGCGCGGAGCATTATTATTGGAGAAAACCGCAGGAATGCGGCATCATTCTGCGCCAGACGACAGAGCGGATCTGCCGTATCTATAATACATATTATCAAATTGGTTATCCGGGGAACGCTTCGCTGGAAGAGTTTTTGTGCTATACGGATGACAACATGCACAATGTGATGGTGAGCCGTTTTTTAAGCGTCGTCCGCAAGGAGCAGCGCGACCGGCTGAACAGGCTGCGTGTGTTGGGAGATGACTGTATCTGGGGAGAGGAGGCGCCGGATCAGGGGATGACTTTTGAAGACCGCATGGGACAGAATGCGAGACATATGATGGAGACCATGATGGAGGTCACCAAAGACATGTGCAGGAAGATCAACAAGAGGGACGATGTGGTGAACGAGTTCTTCCTCGAGGCGGCTCTGCCGGAGACAAAGGAAGAGGCAGGAAAAGAGGCACTTGCCGCTGCGGAGATAAAAACCAGTGCAGAGAATACGAAAAAATCTCTGTTTGCCAGAATTTTCCACAGGTGAGGATTAATGAAAAAATCAGTATCGGTCGTTTATGGAGTGCTGTCATCGGATTCTTTCTGATGACGCTGAGCTTTGCGTTTGCAGGTAAAAAGAATACAAGCTTTGCGGAGAATTCCAGACGAATCGAATTGCAGCCGGATCGCGTGGTGGATGTGAGTGAAGATGTCAGGGAGTATTATTTCGACAGTAACCAGATGCAGTCGGAGTTTTCGGAACTGACATTTTTTAGCGTACATCAGTGTGTGGAAGTTTATGCGGATGGGGATGAAATCTATTCTCTTGAAAAGAATGATACGGTGTTCGGCCATACGCCCGGAACCGGCTGGAATACGATTCAGCTGCAGGCGGGCGTGAAGAGCTTCTATGTGCGGATCGAGGCAGTATATCCGGCGGTAAGGGATCATGTGACAAAGTTCTATCAGGAAAATGACGGGCAGATGATTTATCAGACGATGAAAGGCTCTGTCCCTGAGATTATGGTAAGCACAGTCGACGGAGCGATCGGCATTATGCTGATCATCTATTATGTGATTGCAAGACGCAAGGTAAAGATGGGCCCCGGCATCCTGTATTTTGGCATTTTTACGCTGATGATGGGAATGTGGTCCATGAATGAGGCGGAGCTGGTTGCCTACATGGTGAAAAGCCGGACGGCGGCATCATACACAGGCTATATGCTGATTATGCTGATGATTGCGCCATTTGCGGCATTTTTGCAGGAATTTGCCGAGGTGGAGGAAAAGTATGTATCCAATATCATCTGCATCTGTTCGTTTGTGAATGTTATAGTATGTACTGCACTGCATATGACCGGGATCTGCGAATTTAAAAATACGGTATTTTTCACGCATTTTCTCATGGCATGTGACCTGCTTTATCTGCTTTATGTGATCTGGCGGCGTTACCGGGTGCGTGGAATGGATCGGCGGGTGCGCGTCTGCATCTGGGGACTTCTGATTCTGCTGCTGTCTTATGCGGTCGATATGTCGGCGTACTATATCGGCTGGAAAAGAACGGATGTGATCGGCAGGTTCGGGTTCCTGCTGTTTATCTGCCTGCTGGCAAGAGAGGTAACCGCGGTGTCAATAGAGAAGATTGATGAAGGACGTAAGGCGGAGATTTACCGGGAACTGGCGGAGCATGATATGCCGACCGGACTGCATAACCGCAATGCTTATGATGAGTGGGTATCGGAAAATGCCAGAGCCCGCGAGACGGCGATCGTGACGTTCGACTTAAATGATCTGAAGCGCTGCAATGATACATTCGGACATGCGGCGGGTGATAAGTACATTCAGGATGCGGCAAAGCTGATCTCGGAAGTGTTTGAGCCTGCCGGTGTGTGTTATCGGATCGGAGGGGATGAATTCTGTGCGGTGATCCGGTATGCCGGAAGCGAATGGGTCGAGGAATGCCTGCACAGACTGGAATATCTCGAACGGAAATACAATGAAGCGGAAACGGATATTCCGATGCGGATCGCCTACGGCTATGCGATCTTTGATGAACAGTATGATAAAAACATGGAAGAAACGCGAAACCGCGCAGATGTGAAGATGTACGAGAAAAAGAGACAGATCAAGGCGGAAACTGCCGGTTGAGATCAGAGAAGAACCTGAAATGATATAATGAAAACCGGACGAACCGTTGTCTGTGCTGCCTGTGGAGAAAATGCTTTCCAAGGCGGCGCGGACGGCGGTTCGTCCGGTTTTTCGTTCGTGCAATTTTATGCCTGTTGTGATTTTACGTCCGGTGCCGGTTGTGCTCCGGCGGAAGCTAGAAGTTACTTCCGTTCCAGCCCCAGTTGCCGGTCGGAAAGTATGCCACGTAGATGTGGTCGGCAGGAATGGAAAGCTCGCCGGAAAGCAGGTGACAGAGCTTGCCGGTCATCTGGCTTGTGCCTGCGGCCGATGGCGTGCCGAAGGTTTTGACCTCCACATAGGCAACGGCGGCAGAATCGCCCTGAAAGGACAGGCTGGCATTGTCCTCGAACCCGGTCATGACCCAGTTCTCTCCTTTGCCGAGACATTCCCTGGTAATGCGGCAGATCTCTGCGGTCAAAGATTCCTTCTTGGATTTGCTCAGGGAGACGGTGGTTTTCGTATTGATAAATGGCATGGCAATATCCTCCTTTACATCTGATAAAGATAGTATATACGAAAACAGGTCTGCATACAATGTAAAAACAAGTATTGCAGGGGATTTCGTTTGAAAGGTTAAAGGGAAAAAATAACTTGTATAATCATAGAGGTATCTTCATTCTTGATTTATGAATGTTAGATACCTTTTTTTAATTCGCGAAAAAAACATTCCCTTTGATGGAAGGCAGAAAATATAGATGCACTTCCAAATAAAGTCTTTGACTGCACATTGCGTGCAGCTATAGGCTGGAAAAGGGAAGGTAAGAAATAAAATGACTTTACGGGAAATCTGTGAAAACCTTGGTGTATCCAGAAGAGCTCTTCAAGGTTATGAGAAGGCAGGGCTGGTGGCAGCGTCTGGGCGAAACAAATATGGACATTTGCTTTATGATGATGATGCTGAGATGAGAATTGCGCAAATTAAGTTTTATCAGCAGTTAGGCTTCTCAATTAAAGAAATTACAATGATTATTGACGCACCAAACGCTGAGGTACAAACGGCTCTGGAGCGCCAGGTGCGCAAGTTAAAAGAAGAAAAGACGGAAATGGACGAGTTGATTGAAAGAGCAAATCAAATGATCAACAGATTGTCAAAGGAAATTCATAACTAGAAGGGAGAAAAGAGTAACTTTAAGGCAGGTAATAAAAACCTGCCTTCGGAAAAGTGTTATTTAAACACAACAATATCATTTGGCGTGCAGTCTAAAATGGAACATAGCTTTTCAACGGTCAAAAGAGTAATATTTTTGTTCTTTTTCAGACTGTCCAAAGTTTTGTTGTCTATGCCGGATTTTAGTAAAAAATATTGAGTTATGCCTTTTTCTTTCATGGTAGCCCATAAGGGATCATAACTAAGCAGGGTAATCAACTCCGTAATGTGTATTTATAATATTATATGAGAATATTGTGATATTAGACATTGTGGATATGCCGACAATATGGTATGATTTATGTAGGATTAAGAAATAGATTTTTAAATTGGTTAGTGACAAAAAGTTGGATTATACGAAAGGAAAAATGAAATGAAAGATGTATTAAAAGGTGTTGCAATTAAAATATTGTCAATGATTGTTATTATTGCGATTTTGTGTGGAGTGGTTTATGGTGGATATAGATATATGAAAACAAAGACGGAAGCCAATAAAGGCCATGAAGTGGTTAATAATATCGAAGTAATAAAGGAAAAGTTGGCATCTACAGCGGAATTAAATACATATAGCTATTTATGTACGGATGTTATAACGAAAGCTGATTCAAAAACATTGAAAAACTGGAAAATCCCTTTTACGGAAAAAAGTTTTATTGTTCAATATGATGGTATTGTAAAAGCAGGAATTAAAGATTTGACGAAAGCACAAGTGACAGAAGAAGGGGAGAAAATAATAGTTAAATTGCCAGAAGTGGATATTACAAGTGCAGAGATTGATAATGATTCTTTTGAACAATTAGATGAATCAAATAATATTTTTAACCCAATTACGGTAGAAGATTTAAATGAAGCACAGAAAGATTTAAAGGAAAAGATGATTGAGCAGGCTGTCAATAAGGGGATTTTGGATGCTGCAAAAGAAAATGCAGAAACAATTATAGAAGGTATGTTAAACGGTACAACGAATGATTATGATATTGTGATTGAGTGGCAGTAAAAAATGATTTAAGAACAAGTTTATATTGCAGGATATGAAAAACCTTTGTGTCAATAAAGTAATTGATGCAGAGGTTTTCTTTTTATTATGCAAAAATACATAATTGTTTCGCGAAATTTACAAGTCCTTTTATGAAACAAAAATGAAAAGGGATTGCCGGACTGGCAGAAAGGACTTGTTTATGAAACAGCAGACAAACACATGGAGCAAAATTGTAGGAGAGAATATTCGCAGATTGCGGGAGAAGAACAATGAAACGCAGGCATCACTGGGAGAATTCATTGGGTATGGGGCAACGACGGTAGCAAATTATGAGAGTGGGTATCGATTGCCGGATCTTGTGACTGCATATATAATAGCAGAACATTATCATGTGCTGATGAATGAGCTGATGGAGGAACATCACGAATCGTGAATACGGGAGTTTGGTAAAAACTATATAATGATACATATCAACTGAGTGCAGGCAGGTACAAAAGGGAC
>ERZ808240.3378-NODE-3378-length-15670-cov-3.124944_pt1 | contig 15670 bp, 17 predicted proteins | sample MGYA00521084_ERZ808240 | MGnify/ENA primary metagenome ERZ808240 (study PRJEB31516, sample SAMN03275571) | gut metagenome | biome: mammalia-associated habitat; material: feces | host: Papio cynocephalus | place: Kenya | collected 2012-08-06 ... | reverse complement strand
CCTGTCAGGTCAATATCTGTGACCTGTAGATCTGATAAATCTTGCATAAGGCTTGTCCGGTTTGCTGCATCCAGATATCCCATAGTCTCCATGGTAAGCATGTATTTACGGGATATCTGCTTTACATCTTCATTTAGACTGAGTATCTGATATAAGCCAAAAAAGACTGTAATCAGAATCACCGCAGCAATCACCATAATCATTGATGGCAATATGTCTACTACGCTTCCTTTTCTCTTTTTCATCATCCCAAAATACCGATTGCCTTATTCTGCATGGCGGTTACGATTGCCTGAATAAAACTTGTCAGACTATCCTTCATGACTACGCATAACAACAGTGCGATAATGCACAGGCCCACCGTAACCAAGATTCCATCGATTCCTCGGCTCTTGTGATAAAATACCTTCTGGGCCAGTCCCATTGCTTTCAGCTGCATTTTTTCCATTTTCATCTTCATTTTTTTCGTTCCTCCTCTTTTTTGTTAAGATATTTGTAGTTACATGTATCAGAAAGACCCGACCGACGCATACATCTGTGTGATAGCAGCATACAGGGCTACACCGATCATTGCGCCCATAATGCCCATCAGGCAAAATGTAGTTATACGGTTGAGTTTTTCTTTCTTTTTAAGTTGCAGACTTGCCTGCATATCCGTGATCTGCTGGGATATATCCCGCAGTAGTTCCATCGCCTGTCCAGATTCCCGGGCTTGTAGCAAAATAATGCAGAGCGAATCGATAAATCCATTGTCAAATTTTCCGTTAAGTTCTTCCAACGATTTATCAAATGAGCCGTTAAAATAAATGGTAGTAGAAAACTCACTCAGCGCATTTCTTAAACGTCCCGCCGGAAAGGACTGATAACTCTCTGACAAGGCATCAATCATAGGCACTCCCGCGTGGATCTGTACCTGTAAAAGACTGTACAGTGTCTGGATCTGTGGGGTCAGTGCATCATTGTCCTTATTGTTCATATACAAAAGCAATAACGGCAGCAAAAAGAACCCAATCACCATGCCAACAAGTCCCAAAAAGGCATTTACATATATTCCAATCGTAAATCCGATGGCCGCCAGACAAATACGAATAGCCAGGTATTTCACCGGATCGATCCACGGTCCGAAATGATCTGCTGCACCATGAGACATTAGGAATCTACGAGTTTCTTCGTAATCAAAGAAAACTTTTTTTTCGTGCAAGATTCCATCAATGCGGATGTATGTCCTATGTAATGCTGCCATGGGGTGATAAGTCTTTCCCACATAGATCACCAGCAAAAGCGATAATATAGCTATAAGCGCCGGTAATATCTTTAAACTAATTTCTAATGGTGTCATAACTTTTTACCTTTCTTTCATAATTGCCAGACCAAATATGAGATAGCAGATGCCCGCCACGCCCAGAGCGATATATCCTACCAAACTATGGAACAATATATCCCAGATAGATGCCTTTACCATGGTGTCTACTACTAAAAGGACAATTAACAGCATTACTGACAGAATCACCATTTCGATGATTGCACTGTCTGCTATAGCTCTGCGTTCCTGGCTGGCTCTTTTTGCGTCCATCAGGTTCCGGCGGAGGCTGTCTACTATGACCTTCAGATTAGCCGTATAGCGCGAACACACTTCGAGGTTAATAATTATTTCTTTAAATTTTTCGTGCTCAAACTGGTCTGCCAGCCCCATCAATGCTGCCGATACATTACCTGTGGTCTGTGCTTCAATGTAGCATTCCTCCAAGGCTTCTGCCAATATCGACGGAGTATACTGTGCTGTTTGATGTAGGACGTTCGTAATTTCACCCTGAATCGCCGAAAAGTTTCCTAACTGATTTAAAAATTCCAAAAGAGATTTATCTATAGTCTTAAAATTTCTTTTTGCAAGAATCATTTCTGCGATTTTGATGATTAAGTAATATCCCACAGCTGCCAACAAACCGGTCATAGTGTTCTTCGTAATAATCAGCGTTCCCAGATACGCTCCAGCGGTTGTCAATACTACAAATACTGCCCATGCTTCAAAAGACAACCTGACTATTTTCCCAATCCGGCTATAAGTGTACAGTTTTTCAGGATTTTCGATAATTTTTTCAAGTCTGGTCTTATTTTTTTGATCCCGGATCAGCAGATTTGCGTGTGCTTCGACCTGACGTCTGGCCGTGGTCTCTTCAATGGATCCTCTGGCAGCTGTCAGACTTTTTTCAATGATTTTTGTCTCCCGTAGATACCAGAAAAAAGAAAAAATAGCCGTAAAAATACAAATTCCTACAATAATTTTTAATGCAATCATACTTTTATTCCCTTCTACAGATGGTACAAAGACTTATATTTAATGGACTGTGTACCTTCATCCCAGCCATTTATTTCTAACACTTCATATACTTTGTAATCTTTAACATTGATGACCGTGTGATAGCAGTCAGCAATCATCTTTAGTAATTCTGCGCGATTGTATTTATTCCCAGCTGCCTGTAATGCGTAATCCACGATTTTCTCCGGTGCTGCCTGTGCAGACAGAGAATGAACTGTAGCAGCGCTGATCTGTCCGGTGTATGCCGCATTGATCAGATACATAGCCTCTGTACCCTTTACTTCGCCGATGATAAAAAAATCCACATCCATGGTCAGTGATGCTATGCTCAACTGTTCCAGGTCATATTTAACTGCTGATTCCGCTGATTCCGACAGAGAATGTAAAAAAATCATATCTGGATGATGCTTAGTAGTAAGTTCGTCCGCCTGCTGTGCTACCATAACCGCCATATCTTCCGGTAATGTTTCCTTTAGGGCATTCAGTAGGGTCGATTTACCATCCGAGTTACCGCCACAGATCAGCGTGGAGCCAGACCGGAATCTCTCCACTAAAGTATCCGCTAATTGCTGTGACATGAATTTTTCCCGGACAAGATCCGAAATCTCAGGGAAATTTTTAGGAAACTTACGGATAATAAGATATGGATTACCGTAAGTGGTAACGATTGGCGTAATTAACGTAAATCGCAATATATAATTATCATCCGTTTCATCGTCGGCAAACCTCTGAATAGCATTAAGATTTGAGATATTAACGCCATTTTGCGTCGCTACACGGTCAATAAATTCCCGGTATTCCTGATTAGACGCAAATCGCACATCCGCCTCCTGACGTTTGCCTTTCTTTTTTATGCGGATTTTGTTATAGGCAATGCAATGGATATCCGATATCTCCGGGTCCTCAATCAATGAGGTCAGGCGGAAATATCGAAAGACATATTGATAAAACATCAATCTTGCCTGATCTCTTACCTCTGTATCTGCGTCTATTTTTTTTAGAGATTCATCTACATATGCCATAAATTCCGCATCTGTAATCCTTTTCTGGCGCAAGCGGATAATTAAATCCATGCGGGATGATGCATATTCTTCAACTAATTTTTTAAAGATATCATCTTTTGACAAATTTTCTTTTTCTGTTACTACATCCTGCCGTACTTCATGATTTTCTTTTCTTTTTCCAAACATGTTTTTCTCCTTGTGGTTATTGTGGTTAAATTGTAGAAAACAGCCAAACCAAAGATCCCATAAGTCCCAGAAGCAGTATGGCAAACACACATATTTTAAAAATACGGATAATAAGATCTTGCGTTCGTGTTTGTTCGTAGATTGTTACTGTGTCCTTGGCAAAGTATTCTTTATCATACTTTTGATACTGCTCCTTCATCTGTTTTTCTTTATATTCTCTATATAAGTTCATTTCTATCGATGCCTCTGCTCTGGAAATTCAAACTCTATTTTTCCATTTTTAAATAAAATTTTTGCTGTATATGCTCCTTTTTTACCCTGAAATCCCTTGATCCAGCCGGTCTGTCCATGTTGGAGAAGATCTTTTACCATGCTTGGAATTATTGTCTTGCCCTTAATATGTTTTCCAACCTTGAAGCACTCCGGTGTTGCACAGGCATATTCAAATCTTTTCTCCAACACTGGCGTATTACATACCGGGCAGATTCCTATTTCTTTTTCCAAATCATCCGCCTCTCCCTTTACAGTATCTATATAGCTCCTGATATCCTGAATAATGTCGTTTAGGAAATCCTCTTTGGACAAAGTTCCTTCTCCTATCTGTGAGAGTTTTTCTTCGATGTTTTTTGTAAGTTCTGGAGATTTCAGTTTATCTGGAACTACACTGATAAACTTCCGACCAAATGCAGTACTGCTATAAACTCCATTTTCCAATACAATACTTTGCCGCTTAGGATTCTGTAATTTTTTAATAATTTCTGCCATTGTGGCCGGTGTTCCAATTCCATATTTCTGCATCAATGTGATAATGCTGTCTACCGTATACCTGGGCGGAGGACTTGTTTTCTTACTGACACAGGCTATCTCCTTAACATCCACTACTTCCCCTTCATGCAATAATGGTATTACTGTTTTTTCAGCATCCGCGTCCTTTTCCTTATCCTGAATAACTTCTTTGTATCCCAGTGCCTTTACTGATATTCCATGACTGCGGAAATAAAGATCATCAATCTTTGTAATCAGTGTGGTACTTCCATATTCATAAGGCGGATAAAATATAGCCAGGAATCTATACACTACGGCATCAAATACATTCTTTTCTTCTGTCGATAATGAATCGTATTTATCTTTTGTAGTATCGTTAATCGTCGGAATTAAAGCATGGTGATCTGTTACCTTGGCATTATTAAAATAGCTTTTATCTGCCTTGATCGACGTAACATCTATTTTTTTAACTACAGCAGCAAACTTACCAAAGTCACAACTTCTTATGTGATCCGCAATTTCATTGTAAAGATCCAATGTCAGGTAACTGCTGTCCGTCCGGGGATAAGACACAATTTTATATTTCTCGTACAAAACCTGAAGAATCTCCAAAGTATGATCCGGGGAGTATTTATATTTTTTCCCCATCTCCTTTTGAAGATCCGCGAGGGAAAACAATAAGGGGGCTTTCTTTTGCCTATTTTCCCGATCAAAGGATACGACAACTGCATTTTTCCCATTGCATTGCTGCATTCGCCGTTCTGCATCTTTTTGATCAGATATATTAAGAGTCTTACCCTCTGCATCTATGCAGCTACCAGAAAATCCAGCTACATATGCAATCTGTAGCTGATAATAGTTCTCTGGAACAAATTGCTCTATTTCCAGATCCCGGAGTACGATAAGAAAAAGCAGGGGGGTCTGACATCTCCCGTAACTTAATGTGATATCTCTGCTCTTTGTTAATGTTAAAACTCTGCTATAATTCATCCCAAGCAAGTAGTCAGCCTCTGCTCTTGCCTCCGCTTCCTGAAGCAGATTTTTAAAATATTTATCTTCTTCCTTCAGGTTTTTGAAAGCATCTCGTAATGCCTCATCCGTCAAAGAGTTGGCCCATAAAATTTTTACGGGATGTTTATTACCAGCACATCTGTAGATCCAGGACTGTATCAAATAACCTTCGCGTCCAGCATCACCGGCATTAACCAGATAATCAACGTCTGAACGATGTATCAGCTTTTTTACGATTTCATATTGCTTTTTCGTATCCGGTAAAACCGTAAGGCTGTCATTTATATCAAAGATTAATGGCAATGTTGACATCTTCCATTCCTTCAGCGCAGGATCGTGTTCCTCCGGCATTTTTAGGCCGATAAGATGCCCTACTGCCCATGTGACGATGTATTTATCATTTTCTATGTACCCGTCCTTACTGCCTTCGCAGTTCAACACTTTCGCAATATTTTTTCCGGCATCCGGTTTTTCTGCAATTACAAGTACTTTTCCCATTCTTCCTGTCTCCTATTTCCCTCTTCCGAATATCCAACCCTTTTTCTTGGATTTATTTGTAACATCTGGCACATCAAGTAATTTTTTCATAACGCTGGATTCGCTCGTATAACTTTGCATTTCAAGAAAGAATACCTTGTTCTCTGCTACCCCAACCTCTTTCATCATGGCCTTAATATCAGATTCAAGATCTGGATCTGTAAAATTGAAAAGAAATACGCATTCTTCTATGTCCGTTATCTCCTGCATTGTCAAATGTAAAGGAATCAGTTCCCACGGCTTACTGCCGGTAATAATAATATTTTTTTCAGCCTGAATATCGTTTTCATGCACTCCACAGTCATACACTATAAATTGATAATCCTGCTCCACCAGCTTATCCGTAGATAAAAATATATCTATATCAAACAATGAAAAAAAACCTTGCGAATCATCCATATCATAACTGCGCATGATGCTCTGATAATCTTGGGATCCCGACACGTCTACCAGAGCCACAAGATATCCTGCTTTTCTTAGTGTATATGCCGTCATGATGGAGCTGTGTGTTGCTCCGACTCTATGTTGTGTTGCTCTTATTTTTATCTTTTGTCTTTTTATGACATCAACTTCTTTTGCTTGCTTTTTCTGCCCCTCTCTATATACACTGGCATCTTTATATGACATCCCATCTGTAATGCACTTTTGAATATCGCATTTTAATGCCACATAATCACTTGTACTTTCGATCAGATTATAGATACCGTTTAAAAAACACTGATGCAAAATAGCATACCCTGTAGTTCTTGTTCCGGATAAAATGATCAGTCGGAGGCGGTCATCCACAAATCTAATCATCTCGATTGCTTTTATGACATCTTCATCAGGATCACTGAAAGTTCCCAAGTCAATAATTACAGCATCATAATCACTGATTCTGGAACTATTTTTTTTGACATATTGCAAAAAATTTTCGTACTCTTCTGCAGGCTCCTGATACGCAATATCTTCTTTCCTCAGGATTGAAAATATCGATGGTTTATACTGTGCTGACACAATCACCAGAACATATCCGATCTGATTGATCATTTAAATTTCCTCCATTGCTTTCTGTAGATCCTCCTCTATGAGAAAATACAAAAACTTACATTTTTTTCTTCCCAACTTGAAAAAAGCACTATATTTATCAAGTTCCTTTATTGTTTCCTCTGGCAAGAAAAGTCTGATATTAACATAGTTAATCATAGGATCACTTTTTTGTGTCCTCTCGACAATCTCATTTAATGTCGCTGCATCATGTAAGGCCGGTATTCTTTTTAATACAAGTATCCGTAAATGTGTTGTTTCTTTGATATTTGTAACCGCACAGTAGTGTCGATACTTCCTTTCGATATTCTCCGGCATTGCCAACATTTTAGCCAAAGCTCCAACCTCCTTTTGCTTCTTTTAGAATTTGCAATAAATCAAAATATTTATTTATGTGATTTTTTTTAGAATTGTCATTTGGATCATTTACAGTCACTGTACCATCTTCATTAATTCCCGTAAGAACAATAAAATGCCCACTCTTTGTAAATGTTCCAGGTCCCATAGACAAAATTACAGGATGACCCGCGGACAATTAATTCATTTGCTATATTTCCAGCATTTATTCCTATATATTTACATCCTATATCCCAGTTGCTTGCACAAGCCGCAAATATACTCCAGCTACTTCCGGATCCAGCAATATAATATTTATCTTTTGTAAAATCAACAATGTCATTAGGATATATATTTTCATTACGTAAATAGGAAAATACCATTGCTATACATGTCGGTCCACAGCCATTTTTCGCTATATTTCCAGATCCGTATTTTTTGTTTCCCCACGGAGACGCATACTGATAGTAAAGCGGAATAGACATTCTATTGCCATCTGTTCCAATAAATCCAGAGTTCTCAAAATCTTCATTTCCTATGTACTGGCTGATTAGATATACAGACTGTTTATAGTTTTCACGATCTTTTTCCCAAGTGAAAAGTGTCTCTGCAATTTCATCTACAGATAACAGCTTATTATAAATATGATACTTGGGAGGGTCTGCATCTTCATCCTCATCTACTACAATCTCACTTATTTGATTCCAAAAATCTATCAGTTCCTTTGAATCCGCATATATTTTTGATTTATCATTTATATATTCTGTTCCGTTCTTAATGGACAAATATGCCATCACGTATGATGTTTGTAAGTAATTGTAATCAGTAGTTATTTCCGCTTTGCAATATTCGCTCTTTTTTTCCTCGTACTTTTTTGTTGCTGGGTTATATATAAGTTCTGTCGTATAGACCATGTTGTCATCATGATATTGTTGCTCAAGTTCTTTGATCTTTTCTTTTTGATCATCCACAAAATCATCATAAATAATACGAATACTCTGATAAATTTTGGTTTCCTTGGCATCAAAATCATTCAGATCAACATGCCCTATATTAAGAAAAATGCTGAGTATATTTGTTGTTAATGCGATTAATAAAAATACTATTACTACAAAAAAGGATACTATCGCTGTTATTATTTTCTTCCCTGTTTTACTTGTACCTGCTCTAACAGCGCCTGATATCAGCAGCATATTTACAGCCATATCCTACCGTCCTCCAGCTTTACCCATCATCTCTATCAGCGTATCTGGTACATCTACTCTAAGTTCCAATCTGATATTTCCAGCACAGAATAAACATTTTCCTCTGGTCTTACTTTCCAGTAACTTAATTTCCTTTTCTGATAGTTTGAAGAGTTCTATTGTCTCTGCCAATCCTTTTCCATCAGATCCAAACAAAAATTTATAACAAGAATTATCAATTACTGCTTCTGAAAATCTTCGTACCTGCGGATCCAGTACATCTACCGGAGAATGTGTAATAAAACAAAGCCCTGCTTCATATTTTCTTCCTCTTTTAGAGATATTTCTTATATTTTTCATTAATTGCGGAAACTCTGGATCTGCATATAAATATCCCTCATCCATATGTGCAAGGACTTTTTCGGATCTGTCCTGAGACATCCGATGCCATTGCCACATGCATAAGTTAAAAAATTGTGCATTTCGTATGTTATCATCCATTTCCAGTAATTTGGATGTATCCAATACGATGTAGTTACTCTCAGAAGTTAATGTTGTCGCACCATTCCACAGGAAACTATCTGCTCCCTGTCCCATAGAAAATAGCATTTCCCCAAGTCTTTCAAAATTATCTTTTTCACGATTACTTATACCTTCCATTTTTGACATTTCTATAATTACATCGTAGAAATCACTACAAATAGGGAAATCTTCATTCTTTAATTTACTTATATCTGTATCCCACGTTATTCCAGATCTTTGATATGTCTCTATTAATCCTTTTTCAAAAGCCATTCTTACTCCAGGATCCTTAAAGTTCTCCATTCCAAAATAAATGCCAAAAAATTGTCTCAAGTTTTGAATATGTAATGCCATGTCAGAAAAACCAAGATTATCGTCAATCAAATAGTCCGCTATATCCTCTCCTGGATCCAAATCTTCCTCTGTAACACGAGGTGTATATCTTATTTGCAACGGATTTACTCTTCCTCTACTTCCAGACGCACAATCAATAACATCTGCATTTAACCATGGATGTTTTGCCATATCAATAAATTCTCTCTCAGCATCCCATACGATCTGTGTAGTATCATTAATTGCATATTCCAATAATTGAAAAAATTTTATTAGTGTAGACTTTCCGGTACCAGGAATTCCTTGAATGTATACATTACTGTTTGTACGATCCTTTCCACGCAGCCACATATTCCACATAACTACCATACGATTCTTGGCTTCACCTATGACATACCCATCTTTATCATTTAATCCAGCCGCTGCCATGGGAAAGCCACCTACAAAAGTAGACATTGGCATATTTCGCTCTCCAACGTTGTAAACCGTTGAATTAGGTACTCCCCATGGAGACATCGACTCAAGTGCTTGTCTTTGTTTAAACTTTAGAAATTGCATATCACATTCATGTATTCTTACTCTGGAATTTATATTTCTTATACGTTTTGCCAATAAATCCTCATTAGCATCTTGTATATGTAACATGATATTAAAAAAACCTACAGGTTCTCTTTTTACAGATATTCTATTAATAAGTTTCTTGAGGTCTTCAATTTGATGCTCATATCTTTGTATTTCAGATTCTTTTCTCTCCGTCTCTCTTGCACTTTTTAATTCTGAAATACGCCTGTTAAACTGCGTAATCATAATGTCTTCCGGACTATAACGATACTCAACAGTTCCTGCTGTTCCTGGCATATTTACAATATCCGACAGCCATCCATAATCAAGTTCGGCTGGATAACGCGATATACAAAATATCTTTCCCACGCCTTCTCCAATATCCGCATAGTTATTATCAAAAGATATTCCTGAAGGGGATATGATATTTAATAGATTCTGGTTCACATATCCATCTTTGTTCTGTTCATTTTCTTTATTTTTTTTCATATACTTTATCCTCTGATTGACGGAATCACTGACGAATATGTTGGATCCACATCATAACTGGCGCTTCTTCGATTACTGTATAAATTGCACATTTTAATAATTTCTCTCTCTTCCAGTATTTCACATGGGATCTGCACATCTCTATACATATCTCTAAATCTCATGGATCTATCTCTTAACTCAATCTCTGCCTGAGATACCGCGGTATTAACATTTACCCAAAATTTGTAAAAATGTTGATGTTCATAATTTTCGGTGCTTGATGTCAAATCAGTAGCCTTCTTTATAAGTTCATCAATTATTCTCTTTTTCCCCAATGTCTCCGCCATTTGTCTTTTATCTTTTAAAAAGACTTTGTACACATCCAAGTCAAGCTCTCGTGGTAGTGTACAATACATGAAATTTTTTCGGTCTCCATCAAATGCTGCAGCCAATCTATTAGTAAGATTTCTTCTGTCCTCTGTTGTTAATAAATCAAGATTAAATGGGTATATTCGTAAATAACTGAATATTTTATTGCTTTTGGTATACAAGAACATACCTCTTATGTCTTTTACATCCACAAATTCATTTACTGTGACCTGTTCTATCATCATTTATCTCCGTCATGTTCTCATTCTTTGAATCATACACATTGAAATATTCATAATAATATTTTTTTTGCATATTTGAATAATTTATCATAATACGCACTTTATCAATTAGGTTTTCATTTGCTGTATCTCTTATTAAAATAAAGAAAGTAATAACCACTACTACTGCTCCAACAAATAATCCGATTGTGATATTTCCGGCAATTGCACATACTATAATTAATCCAATTGCTGCCAAAAATTGAATAAGCAATATAGTCATCTCTTGCTTTCCTATTCCCTGTATCACATATTGGTGATCTGATACTTTTTCCGGTATTTTTAGTTCCAATTTTTTATTTTCCAATGGCTTTACCTGCTTTCCAACTCAAAAATAATAGGATTTAATAAATTCAACAATTCCTACAACACAGGAACATATTATTGCTGCCTTTAAATATTTTTTAATTTTTTCAACTGTAGCTTTAGCAGACGCGTCCTCAATAATAGTAAAATATGTATAAGCTATATACCCTATTCTGAATGTAATTATGCCAATTGCTATAACAAGCGCCCACTGTATATACTTTGCTATTAATTCCAATGTTTCATATCTCATTTAATTGTCCTTTATAATCTCATACCCGCATACATAACTACCTGTCCTAGTCTGGATGCTCCCTGGCTTAATGCTCTTCCTGTACCTGTTGCATATACATATTTTTCTAAGGTTTTAGGGGTCTTTATACATAAAATCAACCACGCTACCATCACTAAATACTGTTTGAAATCTGTAAAATCCAAATGTGCATATAAAATCACATACATTTGATAGCAAAACATTTGCACAAGATATGATATAAATGAAATAAAATACTGAAATATGAACATATTCCATCTTTCTGGGTTTGCTTTTACCATATCAACTGCAAATATTGGTAAAAGAACTTTATTAAGGGTTACCTCTACACCTCTTAATCCAGCTGATATGCAAAAAAGAATTAGGCATACAAAACAAACCCCGGAACACATCAATGTAAAAAAATCATTGACTTTTCCCATCATGTCACTAGCAGTATTTAAGTCACTTACTGATGATGCAAGAGCTCTTGTCAGATCTCTTGCTGCTGCATTTGTAAATAAATTTACCTGATCAAATATCCACACATTGGCTCCCATTATGCCCAATGCTTTGCAAAGCCTGAAAATAATCTCGACAGGATCCTGATCAGGATCTCCTGAAGTTCCTAATCCATAAGTTCCAGTTAACTGTAATATAACTGCTAGTGTGCACAATGATGCTCCCAGCAGCATTGTAAACGTACATGCTGCTGAGACCTGGGCCGTTTGATTTATTTCTATTGTATATGAATAAATATCTGATATTAAAAAACCAATGTGATCCAATACTGATCGCATAATATCTGAAAGTATGTCATAGAGTAATCCTGTCCCAAAACTCATATTAAAATTTCCTTTTCATTACGCATAATAAGACAAAACAAGTTTAATAATTGCACTGGCACATTCTCCCAAAATGGCAACTATCACTGCTCCCTTGGCTGATTTTTTTATTACCGCCCGCTCATTTTCATCAGCAGACTGATAACAAAGAGCTTTCCATGCGCAAAAAAGGGATGCGGCTATTGGTATAAGTACCAATACCCATGTCATTGCATCATTCATAAGTTTCTGTGTTCCTGTAACAAATACTGGTGCTGCTCCGGCTAAAATCATTAATTTTCTCATTTTCATACTCCTTTGTAATATTTTTATTAGTTAATTCAGGAAACTTGTCTTCTCTGATTCATCACCTCCATAATCATCATCTATCTCATATTGATCATCATTCATTTCCTGAAATTCTTTCCAAATTTCCCATAAACGTATTTTTTCAATTTTACGTTCTTCCCTGTTTGCCAATCTCTCTGTCATTACTTTGCGATTATACGATGGATCACCTAGTCCAAATTCATCATTCGCATAATAATAGCTTAAGTCTGGTGCAATGAGCATAAGTGGATGCTTTCCTGCCATACTGATCAGACAGTATGGAGATTCTATCATTCCTACTTCATCTGGCATAAGCAATGCACGTCCTGTTAGTGATGCACCATATCCATTGCCTTTGTTGCCATCCTTATCATTGAAATTTGTACTATTTACCTGTACCGTATAATTTCCACAACGGGTAGAAAAGGCCTTTAATGTATCCTCTGTTGAACATTTAAGATAAATCCAGGCATCACAGTTATTTTTAATTGTATTGTCATCATCTTTATAAACCTTATGTAGTTGTTGAAAATCCTGTAGTGCAATTAAAAAACGCATTCCTCGGCCAGCTCCGACAGATGTAAATTGAGGGAACGGAGGTATATACGGCATTTGACCAAATTCATCCAATATATACCACCAATCAATGGGACATCTTCCTCCATTTTCATTTGCAACTTTCGTGTTATATATAACCTGCTGCATTATATAAATACTTGCCAAACTATACAGTGTCTTTTTTTCATCTGGTAAAATGATGTATACAATCGTTTTTTCATATGCCATCTGTTCAAATGTATAATCTGTGCTACCAGTCATCTCTGCTATTTTGGGATTCGTAAAGTGTTTCAACGTACCCAACGCAGATGAAAAGAAAGATCCTCTTGTTTTTGTGTGAGCTATTTCGGCCATTGCAAATACTGCTTTCGCAGGATGAGTATCATCCAATTCTTCTAAATATCTTGTAATTGGCATTTCGCCAAAAGGATCTGGTTTTGCCATATTAGCCAAAAAATAATATACATTAGTAAGATTTCTATATTCCTTTGGAGCTTCTGTAGCTATAATTAATATGGATGCAGCAATTGCTGCACACTCTCCATTGTGCCAAATAGGCTCTCCTTTTACTTCTCCTACTAGTACGGAAACCAAATCCCATGTTAAATCTACTGCCTCTGCAATATTCTCACTGTCTATTGCGTTTATAATTTCTTCCATGTAATTATGATGGCTACCCTTATTAGGATCCCTAAAATCAATTGCAACTACCTGATATCCTTTATTTTTTGCAAAAATACTGGTGTATGCATATAACTCTCCTTTAGGATCATTAATCAGCATATTTTCACCCGCATTTATTGTTAGCCAAATACTTTCCAATATAATCCGTCTGGACTTACCAGATCGAGTAGCACCTACAAGTAAGATATGTCTATCTTCACAAATACATAGAATATGTTCAATTCCTGACTTTTGCGGCATGTTTCCTATGGCACGGATACCGATTACTATGCCTCCCTTGTCCGGATTCTTTTTTTGATTTTTCTGATAGATAAATTCTCTTATTTCCTTTGTATTATCCAAATCATCATATGTCATGAATCTTTGTCGTCCGTACTGTCCAGATCCAGCTGGCACAGGAATACTTATTTTGTCTGTTACTTTTATCAATCCCGTTTGTATGATTTTTCCTTTCGGTTCATACACAAAAGCAAGATAAACGGGGAAAACAAGTATTAATATATTTCCCAGCAAAAAAAATTTACAAAAAAAAGAATCTATATTGCAGTGGCTCAAATACATAACAGGATTCAAAATATCCGATGTTAATTTCAATGAGCTTCCTGCTTTTAAAGATGTTAAGAAGAAATGTATAATTAATAAAATATAGTTTCCAATAAGTCCATAGATAATTTCAGCGAAAATAAATACCCTTAACTTTTTGTTCATCGTCTCCTCCCATCACTTGTAAGAATAACTTCAAAATTACCATATACTAATTGGTTATTCTATTTACAAAAAACTATTAAAATCGACAAAAACGGGTCAAAATAGTTACTTTGTCTCGTTTTTTATTTGTCAGTAAAATAGGGGGATAATTTATTTTAAGGAGGCTGAAAATGCAATATTTAACACCAAGTGAAAAGACAAAATTATTAAGAGCGGTTTACTCTGAGACAGGCAAACATCGAAAGCGTAATATCGCAATATTTGAAGTAGGTCTTTACTGCGCTCTACGAGTATCTGAAATCAAAGGATTAAAAGTGGCCTGTTACGATTGGGACAGGAAGACGCTCTTTTGTTACCGGCTAAAAGGATCTCAAGCAAATACCATAAAAATAGTAGATTTGCATGTAGTAAAAGCACTGGAAGATTATTTGAAAGAACGCTCTGAGCGAGGAATTGACTCCCCCTACCTTTTTATATCACAGAAGGGTAACCCCATATCCCGCCAAAGGATGGATGCGATGATAAAAGAATATGCTAAAAACACAGACATTCCTATAGAAAAAAGACATATGCATGTTCTGAAGCATACAAGAGCAATCGACCTGGCTGAGCTGGATCTTGATCTGGATGACGTACAATTTTGGCTTGGGCATAAAAATATCGCAAACACGATGAAGTACTTGGCCTATACTACAACGTTGAAAAGAAAACTCTTTATGCAATTATCACTTTTAGAGGGATGCAAATATGAATCAAGATTTTTCAATTTAAGCGAAATCCCTACTTCCGGTTTTACAGAACTTACTGATCCTGATTATGTACCAGAGAATCAGGATCACAACTTATTATCAGTACCTAATTTACACTGAGCGAAAAGAAAGGATAAACACCATGACAAAACAGGAAATCAATGAACTCAAGAAATTATTTACAACAAAGAATTGTTCCATCACCAGGATCTGCGGATGCTACGTGGATGGTGAGAAAAATAAGAAGACCGAACTGAATCAGGCCTTTCTGGCACTTCCGGAGGAAGAGATGTTCAAATACTTTGAAATTCTGCGCAAGAGCCTGTCCGGGTCCATCGGTAAGAACCTGCTGAAC
>ERZ808240.3377-NODE-3377-length-15671-cov-15.002049_pt1 | contig 15671 bp, 13 predicted proteins | sample MGYA00521084_ERZ808240 | MGnify/ENA primary metagenome ERZ808240 (study PRJEB31516, sample SAMN03275571) | gut metagenome | biome: mammalia-associated habitat; material: feces | host: Papio cynocephalus | place: Kenya | collected 2012-08-06 ... | reverse complement strand
CCTGACGTCCTTGCCTAAAACGGAAACTCCTGATAGCTGTCGTCGTCTACGTTGTAATGCAGCGTTCCGTAGGTGCAGTTTTCGACGGCACTGCCATTTTCGTCCTTCGTGTAGCCAATGTCGGCGAAACGAATGAGGTTATGGACCGGGCTGGAGAAGCGATAGCCGTCTTTACGCCAGAGCTCCGTGACGCCAGCGTCGTCGAAACGGTAAATCATCCCGGTGCTTTCAGCATTCGTGCCCGCATTCGCACCGACATTTACCGTGCTCCCTGCCAGGCGACGGGCACCCGCCTTCATCTCCATCCGCGGATCTGCATTTTCACCCGCCTCTATTTTCTCCCGCGCACTCGCATGCTGCTCAACGCGATCGCTGCTGCCGCCCTCCTCATGCTCGTCTGCATCTTCCTCTGTACCTTCCTCATCCTTCCAGTACACCGTCGTCGCGAGCTGGAGTCCTGCATCCGTATCGAGCGTAAGGAGCTTCATGCCGGTCACAAGAGGGGCCTCCAGACTGTCGAAGCTGTAGATTTCCTCGCCATTATTGAACCACCAGCTGAGAAGATAGTTCTTTCCCATGCCGATCCGCATGTCCCGATTATTTCGGCCATTTCGCCCATCCGGCGCCGTATAACGGTTCGAGAGGGGCATCGGCATCGCATCCGTGGATGGCGTACAGTATACACTCAGGGCCACGATGTCCTTCACGCCATCGCCATCGAAATCCTCATAGAGGTAGTCGGCAATGCTGTCGTCCGTGACGTCATGGATCTGCTCGATCAGCTGCTTCGCCGTATACTGCTGCGGCTTCGGTGACGCCAGCGCTTCCTTCGTCTCCTGCACCGACTGTAGCGCACTGCTCGTATCAAGCAGCCTTGTCATCGGATACAGCGTCTGTTCATCAGAAATCCATTCCTGCATCGCCCTCTGGACGAGGGTATCGTATACAGCCTGTCCATTGATCCGGTGCGGACCGATTTCAATGAGCGGCACAAAATTCCCCGTCGCATCGAAGCCATAAACCCGATGCTCCGTGATCCCGTCATGCGTGATGAGGTAGATCTGTCCATCATTCAGACGCTCCGTCGCAAGCTCATAGACCTCCGGCTCTCCATTGCCTCCCATAAGCGCATCGAGGTAGAGGTGAAGCGCACCTCTCGAAAAGCCATAAACCCGAAAATGGTACTGCCCATCCGAAGGCGCTCGATAGCCTGCCACAAGCTCCGCGAGCCCATCTCGATTGAAATCAATCAGTCGGAGAAGGCAGACCCCCGTCAGATCCATAGAGCTACTGGCATCGAAGCTGAAGCCTCCCTGCGTAGACGCCTGGCTGCCGGCTGCCCCATATGTCGCCTCCAGCTCCTCGACCACACCCTGATAGGCCACATAGGCCGTCGGCACATCGTCCTGCGGATCATCGAGCAGCGTCTCCTCCAGCGTCTCCGCTGCACTCGTTTCCTCCTCGGTCGGGATCTCCACCCCCGTGGTTTCCACCTCGGCGCTTTCAACCGACTTCCCCACGGTTCTCTTCCGCATCTGCCATCCGAGGCCAATGCCGACGACCGCCAGGATCGTCACGAGAAGCGCCGCGGTGATGCTCTGTTCAGTTTTTCTTTCCGCGTGCTTCTTCATGCTTCTCCTTTATCTTACCGGCCAAACAGCCTCGCCCGAACATCGGGGTACTGTCCCCCGATGTTCGCCCTTCGGGCACAGATCATAGATCTGCGGGATATCGCTCCGGCGTTTGCTTTATGCAAACGCCTCCACTGCCGCCTGGGGGCATCATGGGGTCCCCGCTCCTGCCGGAGCACCCCATGATAAGTGATGTAAATTCCCGTATTTTGTGAGGTCCTGGAACTGGTTCTGGCGGTAGGCCTCATACAGAAGGATCGCCACGGAATTGCTGAGATTCAGCGAACGCATATCGCCCCACATCGGAATGCGAATGCAGGCCTTCGGGTGCTGCACGAGAATCTCCTCCGGGATCCCGGCCGATTCCTTGCCAAACATGATGAAATCATTTGGGCCGAAGCGTACATCACTGTACACCTGGCGTCCCTTCGTGGTTGCAAACCAGAGCTTCGGTGTTTCGAGAATTTCCTGCGTCCAGGTCGTCTCGAAATCATCCGCAAAACGGAGCTCCGGATACTGCGCGAGAAAATCCTCATAGTCAAGGTGCTCATGCAGGTCGAGCTTCGCCCAGTAATCCATCCCCGCACGCTTAATATAGCGGTCATCGAGCGTAAAGCCATACGGCCGAATCATGTGAAGCGGCGTATGTGTCGCCACACAGGTCCGCCCGATCGCCCCTGTATTAAATGGTATTTCCGGTTCATGAAGCACAATATGCAGCATCTGCTCTCCCTTTCTCGGCATACGCCGACCTGTAATTCCTACATCTGCGTTCCAGCTACGCCTCTCCGTCCGACAACTCCTCGTGCAGGTCATCGACGAAATGACCATCGTCCTGATAGCCTGGCAGGTGCCCGATCGACTGATGCTTTACCGTACGGTACTCATCGTTCGAGCGCCAGTACGGACAATGCCGGCGGCGTCCGCCCCACATATGGGCCATGTCATCCTCATCGATATCGGCCTCACAGACCCACCCCTCCTCGTCATCGTCATAGACGAGATTTAAACACATTTCACATTCTGACATTGATTCTCACTCACTTTCCACACCAGGCCTTCGTTTACCGTAAATCCACCGTGCACTGCGCCTGCTCCAGAAGGCACCATGTTTCCCGGTGCTACGCAGCCGCTCAACCCGCGCGCATACTTGCCGTTGATAGCCGCGACGCCATGGCAGACCTCTACCATCCGCTCAACCCGCGCGCATACTTTCCCCCTACAGTTCCTTTCCCTTTGCCTTCCGGCTCTTCCCGCTCGTCACACCCGCGCGGGTCGCCTCCAGAAGCGCCGTCTGGCCACAGCTTGGGCAGAGGTCCCGAAGGAAGCATTGTCCGCAGTCCGGGCGCGCCGACATGCAGTAGCTTCGCCCCAGCGAAATGATGTGCGTATTCCAGCGAATCCAGAATTCCTCCGGCACCGTTTCCATGAGCTGATACTCCGTGCGCGTCGGATCATTGGAAGCCGCGAGCCCCAGACGATTCGAAATGCGCTTCACATGCGTATCCACCACAAGTGCAGGCTTATCATAGATGTGCCCAAGGATGAGGTTTCCCGTCTTCCGTCCGACACCCGGAAGTGAGGTCAGATCGTCAATGTTATCGGGCACGACGCCGCCGAAGCGCTCGAGGAGTGCGGCCGCGCAGGCCTTGATATTCCGCGCCTTATTGTGGTAGAAGCCGGTCGAACGAATGTCCTCCTCCAGCTCCTCGATCGGCACCGTTGCGAAATCCTCGAGACTGGTATATTTCTTAAAAAGCTTCTCCGTCACCATGTTCACACGAGCGTCCGTACACTGTGCGCTCAGAATCGTTGCGAAGAGCAGCTGCCACGCATTTTCACTTTTCAAAAAAATCGGCGGCTCGGCACCGTAATGCGCATCAAGCCGCTTCATGATTTCCCGGACACGCTTCTCGCGCGCCTCATTGCTTTCGCCTCGCACAAACATCGTCTTTCACGCTTTCCCTGCTGTTTACAGCTCCAGTGTCACCTTGCGTCCCGTCGGCTGGTACTGATAGTACCGCACGCCTGCCGCATCCAGCATCCGCTTGCTGGCCCTTGTCGCCGGGGTATCGCCATACTTGTCGGAATAGTAGATCAGGGTACGGATGCCTGCCTGAATCAGCGCCTTCGCGCACTCATTGCATGGGAACAGCGTCACATAGAGCTTGCAGCCCTCGAGCGAGCCACCACGATAATTCAGAATGGCATTGAGCTCCGCATGCGTCGAGTAAAAGTACTTCGCATTGTATGGATCATCCTCCGCATGGATCTTCGTCCAAGGAAAGGCGTCATCCGAGCAGCCCTGTGGGAAGCCATTGTAGCCCATCGAGAGAATCTTATTCTCCGGACTCACAATGCAGGCACCGACCTGCGTACTCGGGTCCTTCGAGCGACGTGCCGACATTTCCGCCACGCCCATGAAGTACTCATCCCAGGTGATATAGTCTCGTCTCTTTCCGCTGTCTTCCATTCGTCCTCCTTCATCGCCGGTGAATCGGTTCTCTGCTGCAGAGTCCCCTCTGCAGGGACCGCCTCCCGCGCCTGTTTTTTCATCCTGCGCTTCTGCACAGTCCTCTCTTCGACTCTTTCGCCTCATCGATCCGCGTGTGGCTGCAGACCCGCCAGCGGTGAAATGCCATTTCGGAATACATCCGTCGGCTGATCCTCCGCACAGACCTCCAGCATGCCCGCCGATTTCCGCATCCGGTTCATGAGCGCGAAGCCCACGCCGCGATCACTGTAGCTCTCGGCATAAATCCGCTCCGTGCCATCGGCATCAAACTCCCGCAGCACACGGAAAAGCTCATGCGTCATCGACAGCGGGTCACTTCGACGGCCGATCACCTTGATGTCCGCCTTCCGGTCCTCCGCACTCTGATACCGCGCCCGGGTCTCCGCACAGCAGATGATCCCGACCCTGAGTCCAGCTGCTTCATCCGCCGCGACGAGGCGGTCAATGCAGGCGGCCACAGCCTGATCGGCCTCCGCGCGCTCTTCCGCGCTCAGCGCGTAGTCCCGCTCCTTGCAGAGATGCGTCGTCACGAGCGCCATCCGTGCATTCGGCGCATAATGCCGATACTTCATCCCCGGTGCCTTTGGATGCACGCCCTCCTTGACACCACCCGCAAGGATGGCCGGGTCGATCTGTACCTCTGTACCGAGCGTCTCGGACAGCTCCTCTACGGTGATGGCACCCGGCCGAAGCAGCGTCGGCGCCGCACCCGTCAGATCCAGGATGGTTGACTCGACACCGATGCCCACCGGACCATCGTCGAGAATCATATCGATTTTTCCATTTAAATCATGGTAGACATGCGCGGCCTCTGTCGGGCTCGGCTTTCCCGAGGTATTGGCACTCGGTCCCGCGATCGGTACGCCCGCTTCCTTAATAAACGCAAGCGTCACGCGGTTCTCCGGGCAGCGAATCGCCACGGTTTCCAGTCCACCGGTCGTTTCATACGGCACACAGGCCGCCTTCGGCATCACAATCGTGAGCGGTCCCGGCCAGAATGCCTCCATCAGCTTCCGCGCCGCTGCTGGAAATGCCGACACGAGAGGTGGCACCTCCTCGATGCAGGAGACATGGACGATCAGCGGATTATCCGATGGCCGTCCCTTCGCTGCATAGATCTTCCGGCTCGCCTCCGGATCGAGTGCATTGCCCCCAAGTCCATAGACGGTCTCCGTCGGAAATGCCACGAGACCGCCGCGGCGAATGATCTCTGCCGCCTCTTTAACCCCTTCCATACCTTTCACTATCGTTTCCATTTGCTTTCCTTCTCGTTTATTCTCACTGCATGGCGTACTTTCTTTATCCCTGTGTAGCGGCATCACTGTTCAGATTCAGAATGCTCCAGAAGCTCTCCGGCTCCTGTCCGAGCTTCCAGCCCGCGACGCCACCACAGCCAGCCGCCTTCACGGCATCGACCTTCTTCTGCATGGAGGCATCATCCTCCATCCAGATCTTCTTCACCTCATTGTCCTCGGTGATCTCACCGTAATTCTGGCCGAGATCCTCCTGCCACTGAAGCTCCACACCTTTCTGTGCGACCCAGCTTTCCGCCGTCTGTACACTGAGGGCCTCGGAGTGCGTCTTCCCATCCGCGCCCGTGATCCATACACGGGTATAGAATGGAAGAGCAATGATGACACGATCGCTGTCCATCGCGCTCGTGGCTTCGGAAATGCCCCGCTTCACATAGTCAATGGAGGCTACCGAGCCCTCCTCGCCACCGGCATAGTGCTCGTCATAGCACATGATCACCACATAATCGATGCAGTCGCCGAGCTCTGCGATGTCATAGTGGCTGTTGTAGTTGTATGGCACATAGCAGTCCGCCGAAAGAATGAGGCCCGCTGCACGACACGCCACACCGAGGTCCCGCATGAACTGCACATACGCACGACCGAGCGTCGTCGGGATCAGCTCGAAGTCAATGTTCAGGCCATCGATGCCACCCGCCTGCGCCGCAGCGACCAGGGAGGCAATGAGCTGCTCGCGAAGCTCGGTGCTCTCCAGAAAGACGGATTCGTCAATGTTGCCGGCATCAAAGTTATTGACCGTCGCCCAGACCTGATAGCCTGCCGCATGGGCAGCCGTGACATAATCTGCACTCAGGTAGGAATCGAAGGTCCCCTGGTCAGAATTGAGAACGAACCAGGTCGGCGCGATGACGTTCATCGTACTGCCCGCCTGCGCCGTCGCACTTGAAAAGCTCGCATTGCCCGCCAGCGTGGTCACCTGATGGAATCCCATCACCACCTTCTGATCGAGGGTCTTATGGGTATACTCCGGAGCCGTAAAGCTGCTTTCCGGTGTCGTCGTCCGTTCCTCACCAAGCCGCTTGTTCCGCAGCCAGCCAATGTAGCCATCCGCGGTTTCAACCTTTGACCAGTTTTCCATCGCCTCGAGGACCTTGACATTGGCCCCCGGTTCAAGGGTCGTAAGAATCGCGGACTTCACACCCCCCAGGAGTCGTACGGCCTCCTTCTTCTCGACCGTCGCCTCCGTATACGGAGAGAAGTCATCGAAGATAAAAATGCGCTTCGTATCATCATTTACAAAGCTTGAAAAGCGGATATTCGTGTGCTCCGCCACAAATTTGACATTCAGGTAAAGATTTTCGGTTCCGTTTCCGAGCTTCAGAAACGGCGTCGAACCATCGCTCAGGGTGTCGCCAATGCCATACTTCAGTGTTTCCGTCGGCATCGTATACAGCACCTGATTCACATCCGAGGCCCAGAAGAAGCGGCGGTTCAGGTTCGACATTACCCACTCATACGGAAGGAAGACGCCACCATTCACGCACTTTGCTTCCACCAGCTTCCCGTCGTCCGTCTTCTGCTGCTCCTCATCGAGGTAGATGGTAACGGCATCTCCGCTGACACCGAAGTAGTCCGCCTGATCCGCGAGCTCCTTCGTCGGTGCATATTTTTTCTCATAGATATAGCCACCTGCTGCAGCGGCAAACACCAGAAACATCAGGAGGCCAATGAGCACAGGCATGCAGCCTCGTCCTCCGCGCGCCGGTCTCCGCCGTGAATTTGGATGCGGTTCGATTTGCTTTACTTTTCTTGTCACGTTTTCTCCTTAGATGACCTCCTTATTCAGCTCGGCGAGCTTCGCGGCCTGATCGGCGGCGATGATTGGGTCGAGGAGCTGATCGAGATCTCCGTTCAGTACCTTATCAATGGAATACAGCGTCAGTCCAATGCGGTGATCCGTCACACGTCCCTGTGGGAAGTTGTAGGTACGGATCTTCTCGGAACGGTCGCCCGTGCCCACCTGGGAGCGCTTGGCCTCGGCTGCTTCGTCGTGCTTCTTATTATACTCTATTTCATATAGGCGCGCACGAAGAAGTCGCATCGCCTTCTCCCGGTTCTGAAGCTGGGAACGCTCCTCCTGGCACTCCGCCACCATGCCGGTCGGAATGTGAATGAGACGCACGGCGGAAGAGGTTTTATTGATGTGCTGACCACCGGCACCGGAGGAACGGAAGACCTCCATCTTGACATCGGCCGGATTGATCTCGACATCTACGTCCTCTGCCTCTGGCATCACGGCCACCGTCGCGGTCGAGGTATGAATGCGTCCGCCCGATTCGGTCACCGGCACACGCTGTACACGATGAACGCCAGCCTCGTACTTGAGACGGCTGTAGGCGCCCTTTCCGTTCACGACGAAGACAACCTCCTTCATGCCGCCAATGCCGGTCTCATTGACCGACAGAAGCTCGGTCTTATAGCCACGGCGCTCCGCGTAGTTGATGTACATGCGGTAGAGCTCCGCCGCAAAGAGGGCCGCCTCATCGCCTCCGGCACCGCCCCGGATCTCCATGATGATGTTCTTGTCATCGTTCTCATCCTTCGGAAGAAGCAGAATCTGCAGCTCCTTGATGAGCGCCGGCTGATTTTCCTTCGCTTCCGAAAGCTCGGCCTTTGCAAGCTCCAGCATCTCCGGATCCTTCTCAGACCCAAGGATCTCGAGGGCCTCCTTCTCATTTTCCACCGCCTGAAGATACTGCTGGTAGGTGGTATAGAGCGGCTCGAGCTCTCCCGACTCCCGCATCAGCTTCAGGTACTTTTCTGTATCATTCACGATATCCGGCTCCGTCATGAAGCGCTGGATTTCCTCATAATGTCGGGAGATGGACTCCAGACGATCAAACATATCCATAGTAAAACTCCTTTATAACGTTCGTTCGGGGCCCGGAGGGGCGGCAGCTAAGGCGCAGTACTCCGAGACCGGTAAACTCTAAGCCGGGGACCCTAAGCGGCACTAGGCCCTCTGCAATCGCTGCGTTTTCTTTATGAAAACACAGCGTTGCCAGAGGGTTCCAAGGAGAGATAACACCAAGTGCCGCTAAGGGGACCCGGCTTGATTTTACACGTTCTCTCCGTATGGCCTCGTCTGCCGCCCCTCCGGGCCCCAGACGAAGCGCTGATATCCTTTTTATAGATGCCCGGCGACCACGCGGTCATGACCACCGAAGTCACGGATCACCGTCACCTCCTGGAAGCCGGCCGCTTCGAGCAGTGCGGGTACGCTTCTTCCCTGATCATAACCGATTTCGAGATAGAGGCGGCCGCCTGGATTCAGATACTTCCCGGACTCCTGCGCCAGAATACGATAGAAGTGAAGTCCATCGGCCGTGCCATCCAGTGCGAGGCGCGGCTCATAGTCCCGCACCTCCGGCTCGAGCTCATCGACGACTGCCGACGGAATATAGGGTGGATTCGACACGATGACGTCGTAGCGTTTCCGCTCTCCATCCTCTCCTGTACGCTCGGCCAATGCCGAGAACATGTCACTGCGCAACAGGGTGAAATCCACCGATGGCGTGAGAAGCCGTGTGACATTCTCCCGCGCAACGGCAAGCGCGGCGTCGGAGATATCCACCGCCGTCACCTCCCGAAAAGCACCGAATTTCGCGAGTGAAACGGCGATACAGCCCGATCCGGTACAGACATCGAGGAGCGAGGCGCCTGCATTGTCCACATTCTGGAGAAAAGCTGGCCACTTATCCACCGTGGAGGTCATCGATTCCCGTAGCCCATCTGCCTCCTTCTCCGCAGCTTTTACGTTCTGCATCGCCCGGCCGGTTTTCTCCTCCTGCGCATGCGTGCTGCGTGCTGCGATCTGCTCTGGCATCAGGTTTCCGAGCACTGCATCCACGAGGGTTTCCGTATCTGCCCGCGGACAGAGCACATCCCGTGTGACCACGAAATCCAGACCATAAAAGCCCGTGGTACCGAGGATCTGCTGCAGCGGTTCTCGGCGGCGGCGCCGCTCGAGGAAACTCCGAAAACGTACTTCCGCGGCATGAAGTGCTTCCCTGTCCGGAAGGATCCGCGGAATCAGTGCGTCGAGGACCTCGCCCTCATAGAGCAGGTACTGTGCGGCCGAAAGCTGAAACGACGACAAGAGAAGAGCCCGCGCATCATAGCGCGGGTCCGGAACCTTCACCTCATCCAATTGTATGGCGGCTTCCTCGAGAAGCTGCCGTAGGGTATAAGACGACATAGCGCTCCTTTTACAAACGATCCCTGTGCCAGTGAAAAGTCATCCATGACGGTCGATGCCGGTGCAGACCAGCGGCAGTCGTCCACGCGTGCAGGCAGTATTTGTCTTAAATGCGATATAATGCTCATTTTCGGACCAGTCATCCGCGCGTGCAGGCTGTATTCGCCGACGATCGGCCACGGCCTCTATTACTCCAGCACCGGCTTGCCATCCACGATCGGTACATCGACGATCGGGGAATGCACATCGGACGGCAGTTCGGAGAAATCGAGGCCGAAGCTCTCCTTTTCGAAGCTCCGCCAGTCAAATACCCGCTCGACCGCGGCGATGGCCACCTCGATTTCATCGCGGTCCGGCTCACGCGTCGTGAGGCCCTGCATCCACATGCCCGGGATGAACAGGATACGGGTCAGGGCATTGTCCACCGTCCCGACGAGACGGAGCACCTCGAAGCTGATGCCTGCAATGACCGGAATCAGCACGATCCGGCTCAGAAGCCGGAGCCAGAGCGTATCCACGCGAATCACCATAAACAGAAGGATGGAAATCAGCATCACATAGACGATAAAGCTCGTCCCGCAGCGCTTGTGCTCCTTACTCGAGGCGGCAACATTGTCCACCGTGAGCGGAAGGCCATGCTCCACACAGTTGATGCACTTATGCTCTGCGCCATGATACTGGAAGGTCCGCGCGATGTCCGGTGTACGGGAAATCATTTTAATATAGAGGATAAACAGCAGGACACGAATGAGCCCCTCGATGAGGCCGAGAAGGGATTCGTGCGGAAGCAGCGGCTTCAGAAACCCTGCGATCCAGGTCGGGAAAATGACGAACAGAAGCATCGCCACCACGAAGGAAAAGATCATGACGATCGTTTCCAGCACCGGCTCCAGCTTGTCTCCGAAGATCCGATCCAGCCAGGCCTCCAGCTTCGTCGGCTCCTTTTCTGCATCCTCTGGGTCGTCCTCCAGAAACGCGGCACTGCAGGTGAGGCAGCGCATGCCGAGCACCATCGAATCCACGAAGGAGAAAATGCCGCGGATAAACGGAAGCTTGAGCCACGGATGCTGATCGGTCATGGACGTGAAGCGATCCTCCATCACGGCAATGCTTCCATCGGGCCGCCGCACACCGATGGAGTAGCGCTTTCCGTTTCGCATCATCATGCCCTCGATGACCGCCTGGCCACCGATACCACTGTAGATCTGCTTTTTCGCTACGTTTTCCTGCAGCTTCGTCTGCATGCTTTCCTCCGCGCCTTCCTGCGCCCTCTGCTCGATCGGATTCTGTGCGCCTTCCTGCGCCCTCCGCTCGATTGGATTCTGCGCGCCTTCCTGCGCCCTCCGCTCGATTGGATTCTGCGCGCCTTCCTGCGCCCTCCGCTCGATTGGATTCTGCGCGCCTTCCTGCGCCCGTATGCTGACATTATTCTGTAAATCTGTATTCTTCATACTTTCATCTTTCATTTCGTTCGTTTTCATGGCCCTAAGTGTAAACGAAAGCGTACGCTAATTCAATCGTCAGAAAAGTGAAATGAAGATAAAGCATCCGAATTCGGCTGTCGCATGCGCGAATAAATACAAAAAATCCCACACCGGACACCCCTTCGGATGTCGGTATGGGACTTTCATTGCAGCTTCGTATAAATTAAGCAAGACCAAACTTCTTGTTGAACTTATCGATCTGACCCTTCAGGCTCGTAGCCTTCTCCTTACCAGTGTAGAATGAATGGCAAGCAGAGCAAACCTCGACGTGGATCTCCGGCTTGGTGGAGCCCGTTACGAATGTGTTACCGCAGTTGCAGGTAACGGTAGCCTGATAATACTTTGGATGGATTCCTTCCTTCATTTCGTACCTCTTTCTGCATGGTTCCCAACCATGCCAGCTTGCGTATCGGCCACGGAATGCAGGGCACCCTGGAGGCTCGACCGCTTAGATGATAGTTAAGCCTTAATAAACTACCACAAAGCCCGGGAGAATGCAAGACCCTGCGCGGAATTTCGCAGTTCGCAGTTCGGTTTCGGCCGAACATTGCTGCTCACTGGACATTTCTCAGTATCGGAAAACTTGGAAACAGCTGAAAACTATATACGATTTTGAAAAATGGTATTTTGTGTATAGAATTTTCCGCTCCAAGTTCTGTTAAAACTGTGACAATATACACAATAAGCCTTTTTCCAAAATCGTACATATCGATTTTGGGGTATTTGAACCGAAAAAGCTGCATTGAATGTATACGGAAGGCTGCTTTTGGAAATCGTATATACTCATCTTTTGTTTTTAAGCTTGGAAAAGGCGATTTCATATATACGATTTCCATAAATGCCATCGCGTATATACTTTTTGCAGAAAAAAGCCATTTTGAACTCAAAAATCATATGTACGATTTTAAAAATCGAATGATTATATATAGTCTGTCAAGTTTGAGGTTCTTTTTTCCCGACATGCTTTCCTAGAATCTTTTGAGAGCTCATCTGATGATACTCTTATAAGATTATGAGTGAACCGTATCGGCCGAACATGGAGGCCCCAGAGGGTCGCTCCGCATGACTTCCGGGGGACAGTCCTCTGGGGGATTCCCATGCTCAAACACACCCCGTCTTCCTGTTGCACTATCGGTTGATCTTGATGGCGATGCGGCCGTTGGCCTTTGAGGTCACGGTCGAATTCATCCCGCTCTGCTTCTCTGTCGCTTTCGCCATCGGCTTCAGGCTGAGCTTCGCGCCTGGGGAGGAGACCGGCTTGCCATTCACGATGAACTGGCAGACCTCCTCGTTGCTCGCGGTGCGCTCGAAGAGCTGGATCACTTCCTCCGCAGAGCTTGCCTTCTCATCGGAAACACGCTTATGAATGATATCGACGGCCTTCTGCTCGAGCTCGGTGAGCAGGAGATCATCTCGACGGGTCCCGGACTTCGCAATGTCAATGGCCGGGAAGATGCGGCGCTCCTGGAGCTCCCGGTTCAGGACAAGCTCCATGTTGCCGGTGCCCTTGAATTCCTCATAGATCACATCATCCATGCGGGAGCCGGTGTCCACCAGGGCGGTGGACAGGATGGTCAGGGAGCCTCCCTCCCGCATATTGCGGGCCGCACCGAAGAAGCGCTTCGGCATATGAAGTGCGGCCGGGTCGAGACCACCGGACAGGGTTCGTCCGGATGGCGGAATAACGAGATTATAGGCACGGGCCAGGCGGGTGATGGAGTCGAGAAGGATGGTGACATCCTCGCCCTGCTCCACAAGGCGCTTCGCGCGTTCAATGGTCATCTCGGCCACGCGCTTATGATGCTCTGGAAGCTCGTCGAAGGTCGAATAAATGACTGTCACGAGACCGCCCTCAACCTCCTCCTTCATATCCGTGACCTCCTCTGGCCGCTCATCAATGAGAAGAATGAGAAGATGCATCTTCGGTTCGTTCTTGACAATGGCCTTCGCCACCTGCTTAAGGAGCGTGGTCTTACCAGCCTTCGGCGGAGAAACGATCATGCCACGCTGGCCCTTTCCGATCGGGGCCAGCAGGTCCAGAATGCGGAGGGACGTCGGCGCCTTCTCGTCCGGCACCTCGAGGCGGATACGCTGGTTCGGGAAGATCGGTGTCAGGGATTCAAAGCTCCGCCGACGGAACATCTCGGACAGCGGCTTGCCATTCACGGTTTCAATGAAGGAAAGGGCTGCGTAGCGCTCGGTCGGATTCTTCGCTCTGGAAAGCCCCTGAATCACGTCGCCCGTCTTCAGGCGATAGCGCTTAATGATGGCAGGATTCACGTAGACATCGCTGTCACCCGGCATGAAGTTCGCAGAGCGCGTGAAGCCGAAGCCATCCGGCATGACCTCCAGGATGCCTCCACACGGATTGCCACTTGGCACTCTCCGCGTTTCATTGTCGAGCTCCGCTGTCTTTTCATTGCCCTCTGTACGCACGGCAGCGCTCGACTCGGCAGACAGGATGGAGCTGCCGGATTCCGCTTTCGATGCACTGCTATCTGCAGCGTCTGGGGCGTCCAGTGTCTCTGCTGCGCTTTTCGTCTCCGCGCCGAGGCTCATTTCATCGGACCGCAGGCGCGTGGCCTCTGGTGACGGGAGGAGAGTCGTCTCCGATGCTGCGTCTGCATTGCTCCCAACGGCTGCCTTCTCGTCGCTCAGCGCTTCAGGATGTTCCACGGCTTCCATCGTCCGCGCGCTGACTCGACGACCGCGTGGCTTATGCGCCACGATGACCCTGCCGGCTTTTTCCGTGCTTCCATTTTCCGTCTTTTCGGTATCCGAGGAGGACTCGGACTCCACCTTCCGTCTCCGTCCACGCGTCACATACGCCTTTGTCGGCTCTTCTACACTCGTATGCGCAGCGCTTGCACGTGTTCTTCTCGGCTTTCGTGTGGTTTCAGAGGTACCTTCGCCTGCATCAGCGCTCGTCGCTTCCTCCACAGCTTTTTCACTGCTCATGTGAATGGTCTCCGCAGCTGCTGCGTTTTCTGCGCCGGATGCAGCTTCCATTTCCGCTGCAACGACCGTCTTCACGCGACGGCCACGCGCTGGACGCTTCTGCTCTGTCCGCTCCTGTACCGTCTCCGCACCGATCTCATTCACCGACTCTGACTCGGTCTTCGCCTTCGTCTGCTTCGGCTTTTGCGTACGTGGCTTCCGTGCGGTTACTTTCTTCTCGACACCTGTGGTCGTTTCAGCGGCCTCGCTTTCCTCTGTAGCCTTCGGTCTGCGTCCTCGTGGCTTCCGTACCACCGAAGCTTTCTTTTCTTCTTCTGCCATACTGCCTCCATATGCTTGTCTCCACCTCTGTGCGATTCATAGAATTCTGTTCGTACCGGGGATTGAGATTCTGTATGTGCCTTCTATGGTCTGTGCGGCTCTGCTGCCTCACCTACCAGCTGCTTCCATTTCTTCCGCTTATGCGCCTGTTTTATTCTTCACTGAGTCTTCACGCTCAGGTCGTCATTTGGGGTAATGCTCCGAAAAAAGATCGTCCATCCGAAGATCATGGATGCGGGAAATCCGCTCCGGAAATCATAGATTTGAAATCCTGCTCAACGCAATAAGAAATTACTGAAATTGTAAAATAAGTATAACAACCGCGCCCTTGTAACGCAAGTTTCATTTTGTTATACTAGCGAAACAAGAAAGAAGGTAATTATGGCAAGAAACTATCGATCCAGCGGTCCGGCGCTCCGCTACGATTCCCGTGGACAGCGAATCAAGGACAAACCGAAATCCCGGGTGCTTCATTTTATACTCTGCTATCTGCTGCCGTATCTCATCATAAATGGCCTCATTCTTCTGTTCGTCATTCAGCAGCCGACGATTGAGACCACGGAACCGGATACGAAGGATTATCAGAGCGCTTCGCTGGAGATCAAGGTGGATTCCCTGATCCCGCTGAAGTCATTGACCGCCACGATGGACGGAGCCGAGCTTCCGCTGGAGAAATCGGGCTCCATCTGGACCGTGGACGTCACTAAAAACGGGACCCTGACACTGCTTGCGAAATCCATCAATGGCATGTCGAAGACCACCTATGTGCAGATCGATCTCCTCGATGACGTCGGTCCGGCCGTAGACGAGGATTCGGTTCATCTCGGTGCAGGCTACCTCGAATTCACCGTATCGGATACTCAGTCGGGCATCGACTGGGATTCCATCTATGGTGTGGATTCTCTCGGGAACAACGTGAAGCCAACGGACATCAACAAGGCAAGCGGTCGTGTCACCTTCTCGATGGCGGGTGATGCCATCACGGTGTATATCCATGACCTTGCAAATAACGAAAGCTCTGCAAGCTTCTCTGTAAATTAAGAAAACATAGGATCCGACATAAAGTCGTCGCACGGACGGATGATACATCCGCTCATGTGACGGCTTTTTTCATTCCTTTCCATAGACGCCTGTGCGGTCAACATCGATTTGACATCCCACGAAGGGGTTCGTAAAGGAGTCTGTGATGGCGTCCCTGGCTCGTCCGTTCGCTGGCGGCTTGCTCAGCCTGTGCGCGCCGCAGTGTGAGGG
>ERZ808240.3376-NODE-3376-length-15675-cov-61.825544_pt1 | contig 15675 bp, 18 predicted proteins | sample MGYA00521084_ERZ808240 | MGnify/ENA primary metagenome ERZ808240 (study PRJEB31516, sample SAMN03275571) | gut metagenome | biome: mammalia-associated habitat; material: feces | host: Papio cynocephalus | place: Kenya | collected 2012-08-06 ... | reverse complement strand
TTGTCTTGCCAGGCAACTGTCGCTCCCAAATCTGGGAATAAAACCACATCCCTGTTTCTCAAAACAGAGAGCGACTTGGCATTGAAGCAACCATTCTTTCCGCCACTCGCCATCCATAAGAACTGAGGAATGTAGTAGGAGGCGATTAGTGCCGTCTTCTCACTCTCCACCAAGGCGATAGGCTTGGTCTTGTCTTCATGGAGTAGATGCTCGCCAAAGAAACATTGACTTAGATTGTAGTTTTTGTGAGGAATAAGCGAGTGTACCCATGACACATGGTTGTATGGTTCCTTTACTCGCTTGCCTGTATCGGGATTATAGAGCATCACTTTCCCTGTTCTCACTTTGCCTTGATTGTCAACTTGCCAAAATACCGTGGCTCCGTTCCAATGCTTGGAGGTTCCGACATGGTATTTCTCCATCAACGATAGGGTGGCGGTTTCACCGAATTGAGACGAAAGAAACAAGAACAGGTTGTTAGCATCGTAACATCTCAAAGAACTTCGCATGATGTTCTCAGAAATATAAGAAGTGGGTAAGGGCTTCGGCATTTCTCTCATCTTATATGAAACAACTCCTTCTTTTGCGAATGTCTCATTCATGTCGGGATTCTTCTCGAAAAACTCCTTGGGAGTAAAGTGGTAGCCACAGCTTTGCTCATGGTTACATCGCCCAACGTAGGGAGGAAACTCAATCTTCCCTTCAGTGTCAATATATCGGGCGAAGCTACGTTTCTTATGACACTCTGGGCAAGTATGTCGGGTAGCGATGCCTTTGTATGGTTCTAATATGAATCTATGTGTACTCATTTTCTTTCATTTTTATGTGGCGGTTCTGTCGGTTTTGTCGCATTGGGGGTTGAAACCGTCAAAAGCGTCAGTTCCGACAATATCGTCACGAGTTAATCTTTGAATATTCACCATGTTTCTCTTTACGGAATAGGATGCCGATGTTATCATTCAGAAAACGTTCCATAGTTCTTGACTTCATTCCGTTCTCCTTAGCAATGGCAAGAGCTTGGGCGGTAGTGAATGCTGCAGGGAGTTGGTTGACGATTGCCTGTTGTTGAGCGGTGAGCATATTCTCGTTGAGGATATTTTGCACTGATATGGCTGAGTCCTTGAAATACTCTGTCAATCGGATGGCTCGCTCTACACTCAGTAGGTCGATGGCTTCCTTTCCGCATTCCCCACATGTCCATCTTGCCAACTGGATGATGAGGCTGAAACGAATGATGTATATCTCCAACTTGCAATAGATGCTGACGATGGTGTCGTTTGTCTCTTGGTCGCATTGCTCGGAGAATTGATGTTGCCATTCGTATAGCCTTGCCTTGGCTTCATCGGTGAATGGCAGGACCTGAGGCTCTATTTCCTGTTGCTCATTCATGGGACACTCCATATCAATAAGGTGTCGGACGATAGCTTGCCAATCTTGCTCAATATCATCGGGCAATTCTCGGTCGCTCCATCTCGCTTTCTGCTGAAGGTTGGGCATGACGAACAAGATGCGGTCGATGAAACCATTGCTGGAGCGTTCGCCTTTCGCCAACTCACTCAGTATCTTCTTTTGGATGGTTCCGATTACTGAGATATAGGGGCGTTTGATGAAGATGGAACTCTTGGCACTTCTTCTGTCTGATATGGTGGTCTTGGCACTAAAGACCGATAGCCAGAACTGTTCCTCTGAGCCATTATTGTAGCGATTGAAGTTCTTGAACCATGCTGATAACTCGTCCGTCCATAGGCATAAACCTCTCTTGTTCTGTGCATGAATATAGCTCAATCCTTCAGGAGTGACATCAGAGACCAAGAAACGCTTGCGTACAGGTTCTTGTGGAAATCCGTCCTCTCCATTCTCAATGCGTTCCTTGCGAGACATGCACATCTGTTCTTCAAACTTGTTGTATTGTTCCTCGAACAACTTGTTTTGTTCATAGTCGTAATCGAGAAATGGCTTCATGGCAAAGCTAAGTGGATGGCTCTTGTTGGCTCCAGGTCTTCCGATAAGTGCCATGTATAAGATAGGACTTTCAAGCCAACCTTGCTTCATCTGTGCCAAGTGCGTGTTGCCGATGCCAACAGCCAATGCGGTGAGTATGGCTGCTGATATATAGTCGGTAGGGTAGCTGTGGCATTCGTGTACTTCCTTGATGATTCTCTGAATCTTGGCAGGAAAGATGCTTATGGGAAACTGGCTTCCTGATAATCGAGTGCTGATGTCGATGGCTTTGTCCATGATAGACATCGGATTAATGGAGGCTTCTTGTCTCATGCTTAATGTTGTCATATTCTCCGTGATTAAAAGTTATACTTAGACTTTGGCTTGCGTCTCATGCCAGTTTGCATAGCTTGCAGCATTTCGGCATGGTTCTGTTCCTTGGTTGCCTTGCGCCCTTTCTCGATCCATGCCAAAAGCTCATCCTTGTAGAAGTAGAGCTTCTTGCCTTTCTTGTAAGATGGCAGGATGCCTTGGTTCACCAATCTGTAGATGGTGGGCTTCGACTTCATGATGATGGAGGCTGCTTCATCAATCTCAACCAATATGTGATTGTTGGTGGATGGTGGAGGCTGTAATGCCGATACCATCGTCTTCAACTCGATAATTTGCTCTGTTAGATAAGAAACCGCTTGCGGAAGCTTATCAAATGTGATAATTTCGTTTGTCATTTGCGTTCGATTGTAAATTATACAGATAAGTTCGATTTCAACTCAATGATGCAGTTTCCCTCCATGCGTAGCTTACGGATGATAGTTGTCACTTCCACATCATGCAAAGCATCGGCAAAAGTTCGTTTTACGAAGGTTGCTGTATGGATGCCTTTCTTTTTGAAGAGGTAGCCTACATTCCAAGCATAATGCAGCAGATCAATGGTACGGATTGCCTTATCCACTTTTATTACATGTGGATTCTTCGGAGATTCTGAACTTCCATGAAAGAGTGTGATGTACTCGCATAGATGATTCAAATGCTCTTCTTTCATGTATGCAGCAAAGGTCTTTCTGGTATAAGTGATAGCTGCGTCCAAGAGATTCTTTTCTTTCTTGGCTTTCTTCTACAATGCTTCCAGTCTCAAAGCCTCATAATCAGAGTCTGCTGGAGAAATGTCTTCCGAATACTCGAAAGTAACATCTTCCAAACTGATGTCTTCTCCATCTGTGTCTTTATCTATGTGCTTGTCAAGCAATGGGACAAGCCCTCTGTTGATACCATCAGAGACATGAACATAAATAACCATGAGTATCGTGGTTGTGATACCGAACACCAAGTTGCAGCTAAAGCCATCAATGCCGTATTTCATAGCTGCGTTACGAACGAATGCGCCAATGATAGACATTGCGCACAAAACCAATAAATGTTGTGTCATAAATTCTTTCTTAAATGGTTTCATATTGCGTACTATATTAATTGTTTGATGGCGCAAAATTAGGCAAAACGAAGAAAACAGACACGTGAGTCACGCGTGACTACCGTAAAACTTTTAGAAGCCTTTAACTAAAATGCCCGATATTGAACACTTTTTTCAATATCGGGCATCAAGAAATGAATGCGATGGCATTATTTCAGAGAGATCTTGTTTGCTGTCTCTCGCTTCTTGGAATTTACGAGGTCGGCGTATATCTGTGTGGTGCTCACGTTCTTATGGGTAAGCATCTTGGAAACTGTGTAAATGTCTGTGCCTAAGGCAATCTGGATGGTTGCATACGAATGGCGGAAGCAATGCACAATTAAAGTAAAAGCAACGAAAAGAGAATATGAGAAGAATAAACTGCAAGTGGTTGAGAATGAACTATATTTCATAATTCTACCGAATAGCAACAACGCAAGACAGAGCAGGATATAGAGTTCTTTCAGTTACCAAACCGTTAGCGGTCAGTTACCGAAACCGATACTGCTAACGAGGTGAAGAATAAATAGTTTATCACCAGTGTTTGTTGCACTGTTCTGCACAACTTTCGATAACGGAGAATGCTTACTGATGATTATTTTTGCAAACTAAAAAAGTAAGCACATGAAAGTTGAAAAATTCAAGGTGTTGCTCTACCTCAAAAAGAGCGGATTGGACAAGAACGGTAAGGCTCCCATCATGGGACGCATCACCCTCAACCGAACGATGGCGCAGTTCGGTTGCAAGTTGTCATGTACGCCAAAGTTATGGAATCCACGTGAGAGCAGACTTGACGGCAAGAGCAAGGAGGCTGTGGAAGTGAACGCCAAGATAGACAAATTGTTGTTGGCGATAAACTCCTCCTATGAGTCGCTTATGAAGCGCAAGACCGATTTTGACGCAAAGGCGATAAAGGAGTTGTTTCAATGCAGTGCAGACACTCAGATGACCTTGTTGAAACAGCTTGATGCCATCATTGCGGACATTGAGTCAAGAATCGGCATTGACTATAAGAAAGGCACGCTGCCAAACTACCAATACACTCGCCTGACCTTGGGATTGTTTGTAAAGAAACGCTATGGTACTGATGATGTGGCATTCGGTGAGCTTGACGAGCAGTTTATCCGTGAATACATGGACTTTTGCTTGGATGAGAGAGGTTTGGCACTTGATACAGTCCGTCACTATCTCGCCATCTTGAAGAAGACCTGCCGAATTGCTTTCAAGTCAGGACATTCCGAGCGTTACCATTTCATGCACTTCAAATTACCTCAAAAGAAAGAGAACCCTCCAAAGGCATTGACACGTGAGGACTTCTTGAAAATCCGTGACTTCGAAATACCAGAGCGAAGAAAATCATTGGCTTTGACCCGTGACCTTTTTCTTTTCGCCTGCTATACAGGTACAGCTTATGCCGATACGGTTTCCATCACAGAAGAGAACCTTTACCGAGATGAGGAGGGAAGTCTTTGGCTGAAATACCACAGAAAGAAGAACAAGATGCTTGCACGTGTGAAGTTGCTTCCGGAGGCGATTGCCATGTTGGAGAAATACAAAGACCTGACAAGAAAGACATTGTTGCCTTGGCAAGAGTACTGCATTTTGAGAGCCAACATGAAAAGTCTCCGTGTTCTCACAGGTATCAGCATGGATTTGGTCTATCATGTCGGGCGGCATTCGTTCGCCAGCCTCGTTACGCTCGAAGAGGGAGTTCCGATTGAAACCATCAGCAAGATGCTCGGTCACAACAACATACAGACCACGCAAATCTATGCACGTGTAACTCCGAAGAAACTTTTTGAGGATATGGACAAGTTCATCGAAGCCAACAAGGACCTCAAGTTTGTCCTGTAAGTTTTTCAATCACCAATACAAGAAAGGAATATAACAATGAGAAGTACATACAAGCAATTCTACTATATCAACCGTGGAAGGGTCAAGGCTGACGGCACGACCTCCATCTTCTGCCGTATCACGATTGATGGCAAGGTGTCAGCCATAGCAACAGGTCTTTACTGTGCTCCCGATGAATGGGATACGAAGAAAGGCGAAGCCAAGAACGCAAGAGTGAACGGACAACTGCAAGCATTCAGACAGAGAATTGATGAAGCCTATGAATTGGCAGTTAAAGACAAAGGTATCGTCACGGCAGAGATATTGAAAAATGCCATTACAGGAGCGAATACGATTCCAACGACCCTACTTGCAACAGGCGAGGAGGAACGAGAGCGTTTGAAATTACGCTCTGTCCGTATCAACTCTACTTCCACGTATCGCCAATCAAAGACCTCTCAACTCAACTTGCGTGAATTTATAGAGTTGAGAGGTAAAAAGGACATCGCATTTGATGAATTGACAGAAGAATTTGGTAATTCTTACAAACTGTATCTCATAGGCAAGAAAGGATATGGGGCATCCAATACAAACAATAATCTTTGTTGGTTGCAACGCCTTGTTTACATTGCTGTTGACAGAGGTCTTTTGAAATTCAATCCCTTGGAAGATGTGAAATACGAAAAGCATGTTGCACCAAAACGCAAACATATATCAAGGAGTGACTTGAAACGCATCATGGAAACACCTATGGAGGACAAGGGATTGGAGTTGGCACGGAGAATGTTTGTTTTCTCCAGCTTGACAGGCTTGGCTTATGTCGATTTGCGCAACCTGTATCCACACCACATCGGGACAACGGCAGATGGCAGAATGTATATCCGTGAGAAAAGAACCAAGACCAATAACGAAGCGTTCATTCCGCTGCATCCGATAGCCGAGCAGATAATGTCGCTTTATAACACTACGGATGACAGCAAGCCTGTGTTTCCATTGTCGAACCGTGATAGAATGTGGTTTGAATATCATGCACTTGGTGTCGCCTTGAACATTGAGGAAAGTCTTTCAGCACACGTTGCAAGACATACATTCGGAGTAAACATGGTTACTTCGGGCATATCAATGGAAAGTATTGCCAAGATGATGGGGCATTCCAATCTGCGAAGCACCCAAATCTATGCAGTTATAACCGATAACAAGATTTCCAAGGACATGGACAAGCTGATGCAGCACAGAAAATCAAAAGGTACTGACGAAAAGAGAAATAAGGAGGACGAGAAATGAACAGAGGAATTATAACAATCAGCGAGAGCGGTACGGTAACTATGCCGACCGCTCCAATATGGATGACCATGCAGGAGATAGCCGATATGCTTAATGTGTTCGGCTGTTATGTACGAAAGGCTATCAAGGCGATATTCAAGGAGGGCGTACTAAGGGAGTTTGATGTGCGCCGTCATGTGAAGAAGAACAACCTTATCAGCTATGATGTCTATAACCTTGAACTCATCATTGCAGTAGCTTTTCGCATTGACAGCATTGAGAGCCAAACCTTTCGTGAGTTCATCATGCAAGCCATTATCAAAAAGCAGACAAACCGTCCTAAGTTGATTTGCCTGTGGACAAATAATGCAATGGCATAGAGAAGCCATCAAGCAACGCTCCTTGGAGGCTTTGCGCCTCCAGCCACTTGGGCGAACCACCGCAGTGTTTTAGCATGGTATTAGATTTATACAGACAACACAGAGGGCACTCGGCAGACACAACAAACTCGGTATAGCCAATAAAACGAGGCGACAACATATAACAACCACACTCGGTAAGTTATACGTTGTCGCCTTGTCGTTTCACACACTCTTTACACCCATCAAGGACATCTCTCTACACACCCTTCATTCGGTACGCCTCACGATAGTTAGCCATCAGTATCTTCTGAATGTCGGACTCTCGGTATAGTATCTTTCCGCCAAGTTGGATGTACGGAATGACACCGTTGTTGCGGTAATCCTGCAAGGTTCTGCGGCTCAGTTGCAGCCTGGCACAAAGCTCCTTGTCAGTCATGAATCGCTCACCGCCAAGCATGGGGCGGTAGTTCATCACGGCACGTTCAAAGTTGTCAACCATTCGGTTGAGGTGGTTCACGATGTGGTTAATCCACTCGCTGTTTCTTGTCATTACTTCATTGCTCATAGTTGTCTTGTTTAATAGTTGATACTTTCGCTACTTGGTTTACTTACTGCATTGGATAAAGTGGCTGTTGTGTATTGACTGCTTATCCTGTGCGCTTGCGAAAGCGCATGTCCTTTTTCTTGTCCTCCACCTTGGCTACGATAGCCATCACATCCTCTGGCTTGTAGTAAGTCTTGTGATTGATTTGCGTGTAAGCCAACGTTCCGTTGTCCCGAAGCGTCTGCACGGTTCGTGGGCAGATGTTGAGCGTCTGACACACGTCCTGCGTGTCGAGCCACTTGTTCATGGTCTTGTCCTCACTGCGCTCACGGATTCTGTCCATGCGCTTCACGAAGTTCTCCAACTGGGCATCAAGATAGTTGAATGCCTCTTCCTCAAATACGATAAATCCCATACTTTTCTTTTTTTAAAGTTAATACTATGTTGTATGTCGCAAAGCTCCACGCATATGCAGTGCTCCACGTTTGTGAGTGCAAAGATAAGGCACGGCAATCTAAAAACAAGCGTTTTCAATTTCTGTGGCAGTATGTTGCCGGGGTTTGCCGACTTCAACGCCAAAAACAACAAGAAAAACTTGCACGACTGCAACGAATACATGAACAATGATGAGTTGAGAAATACGTTGAAGTTCTCACAACTATCTCGGTATGCAAATAAGCAAGCCACAACTAAATTGCCACGTTACACCCAATCAGTTGCATGGCTGCACTCAGTACACTTACTTTGCACCCGACAATCGGTCAATGGTGCAAACCGTGACCACTATACTAACAAATAAAACAGCATAAGCTATGGCAAGAACAAAAGATGTAGTCTTGGCTCCTGAGCAAAAGGAGCTGATGGAAAAAGAGTATTTGGATTTTGTTAAACCATCTACGTATGGCAACAAAGCCAATCCAAGTAGTTGTAATTCTCTCTATGATGATGTAGAGAACCCAGAGTTGAGAGCAATTGTAGAGAAAGTTGCTGCAACAACTCCCTATAGAGAGGAAACATCAACGAACGAGGCTCAATCGCCACCGAATCCGCAGAAGCGCATCAGTGGCAAGCAGCGCAAGGCAACATTGGAGGAGTATCAGCAGACCTTCCTCCAAGTTCCAAGGATTGACGACCGCAAGCCAGTCTTCGTCAGTTCCGATGTACGAGACCGTCTTGATCGTGTCGTCCGCATCCTCGGAGGGAGGCGCATGAGCGTATCGGGCATCATCGAGAACATCGTGCGCCACCACCTAAGCCTTTATGAAGAGGACTTCGAGGCTTGGCGCAAATTGTGAGAATTAAGGTCTGCGACCTTGGACGTGGATAGCTGAAAGGCTGTAGTTCCAACTAACGTGTTCTGAGAGGGAGCGAGGTTATGTTTTGGGAACCCCAAAACGCCTCGCTCCACCATGAGGGCGGAGGAATTTTGCTCCCGACGGTCGCAGAAAGTAAGTGTACCAACTGTAAACAGTATATCGAATGACAAGCATACATGAACAGGACAAGAAAAAGGGCGGAAGACCGCCCACAGGCAGGGTTCGCAAGCTGTCGAAGTCTGTCACGGTGAAGTTCTCGAAGCCAAGCTACGAGGCATTGAGACTGAGGGCGAGAAAAGCCAACCGCAAGTTGGCGGAGTACATCCGTGAGTCCGCCTTGAACGGCGAGGTGGTCAGCGGACACAATGCAGAGACGGTAGCCATCGCCAAGAATCTCATTGGCATGGCGAACAACCTCAACCAACTTACCAAGCTGTCGCATCAGAGAGGTTTCCATGAAACCCATGTATATGTGGTGGACTTGTTGAGGAAGTTGAAAGCCATCCTTTGCGAATACAAACAAGCGTCCCCAACATCGAAATCAAATACAGGCAGGAAGGAGGTAATGACATGATAGGCAAGCTAAAGAAGGGATGCTCTTTTGGCGGTTGCATCCGCTATGTGACAGGCAAGGACGAGGCGAAAATCCTTGCTTCCGATGGTGTACTGCTCGGCACGAATGCCGAGATGACGCAAAGTTTCGAGCTACAAAGGCAACTAAATCCAAGAATTAAGAAGCCTGTGGGACATATTGCATTGAGCTTCAAGCCCGAGGACAAGCCACGTTTGACGGATGAATTCATGGCTAAGATAGCCCTTGAATACATGCAGATGATGGGCATCACCGATACCCAATTCATCATCGTAAGGCATCATAATACGGACAATCCACATTGCCATATCGTGTACAACCGCATCAATAACGATGGCAAGCTCATATCAGACAGGAATGATTACAGGCGTAATGAGCAAGTGACCAAGGTTCTTAAATCCAAGTATGGACTGACTTATGGAACGGATAAGAGCAAGACTAACACTCGCAAATTACGCAATGCGGAGCGTGCCAAATATGAGATTCACAATGCTGTCAAGGATGCCTTGAAAGCCACAGATAATTGGCAGAAGTTCAAGAATGAACTTGCAAAGCGAGGTATTCTCTTGGAGTTTGTCTATAAGGACAAGGAGAGAACCAAGGTGCAAGGCATCCGTTTCTGCAAGGATGGGTATAGCTTCAAGGGTACGCAGATAAGCCGAGACTACAGCTTTGGCAAACTAAATGCGAGGTTTGAGGGAACGGAGTATCATGTCTCAGCAAGAGCCAAATCAAATCAGCAATATGAGCAAGGCTGTCACAAGAACGAGCAATTGCCATCCATGTCGGAGAGCTACCAAGACTCTTGGAACGGTAATTCCTCCATTGGTCTTTTTGCTCCTGCCAACGCGCAGACCTTTGAGCAATTTCCAGAGGATGAATCTGCCAAGAAGAAAAAGAAAAAACGCAGAAGAGGCTTTAGCCTTTGATGCAAGTTACAAACCATTCAAACAACAAAAGGTCTATGAAAGAAGAAATGTTGGAAGCCATCTATGGCACAGTTGAGAGATTGGAGCAGAAAGTCGATGAACTTTCTGCCTCCACAAAGAACGCAGGAGCGGAAACGGTTCCTGCAAGTGCTGACACAACCAAGTTGGATAAGTCAATCAATGTGATGTTTACCAAGGAAGAGGAAGTCATCGGTAAATTATCCCAATTAAGAGATGCCATTGTTGTTTTTGCTGACCTTATCAAGGCTGAACTCGGCAAAAATGAGCAGCGAAGCAAGCTCTTGGTTGATGCTGTCAAGCAGATGAGACAAGAGAATGATGTTTCCTCGAAGGCATTGCAGGACAAACTTGAAGTGTTGAACAATTCACCTCAAAAGAAAGTTGTAACCCATCGCTTTGAGCCTACTTCAAAGTATGTTCTTCTTTTCATTGGAGGCTTGGTCCTATCTCTTGTTATCTCCATTTGGGGCAACCTCAACCAATGGCGAGCGCATCAAGATTGGGAGGAGGCTGACTTGAAATATCGTGCTTTGAAGATGGTTCTTCCATCTAACGATCCAAATGTTCGATACATCGAAAAGAACTTTTCTGTTTGCCCAAATAAAGAAGTTATTGAGAAAGTGAGAACTCATGTAAATATTTACGAGGACTCAATTCGCTATCATAACGAAATGATACAGATGGCAGCAATAAAAGATAGCATTGCTAATAGCCTGTTTAAAGAGGCGAATGAAATTAAAAAGAAAATTAATCAGAAATAATAGACAACGACCAACGGGTACAAGCGCATCCTTCGCTTCGACAAGATTAAGACCAACGGCATTCGCATCGTATTCGATAGCGCAAGGGCTTGTCCGTGCATCAACAATGTTTCAGCATACTAACTTTCATTAAACTCTCAACTATTCATCCGTGTCCGTGATGCCACTCGTTTGACATTGCGGACACTTTTTCTTTTATGATGGTTATGAAGAAGAAATTGATAATTATAGCAGCTTTTGTTATCTCACTTGTCGCATCTAATATCTTATGTGATACAAACCAAAATGATGCCAATATTGATCCTGTTAAAGTCGAAGAATATACGGCAGTCTAAGAAAACAGTGTTGACTTGGATTCTATAGTTGGAACTTATAACGGTGTGTTACCACCTAATGTTGAAACAACACTCACATTAAATGCTGATGGCACCTATCTTTTGAAGCAGAAATCTCCAAATGAACGATACGGATGGTTGTGAAGTGTTAAATGGTGTTTTCAAAGTATTTGATGAAAGTGTCTTGATGCTTGAACATCCAGCAAGTGGTGACAACATCTTTTATAAGGCGAAGAATGACAGCAGCATTATTCTGAAAGAATCGTTTGGGAATGAGCCAAGTGCTAAGAACATAAAATTATATGTATTGAAAAAGAAAGTATAAAAAATCCGTGGATTACAATTTTAATAATCCACGGATTTTAATTGAGGTTATGTATTAAAACAATTAATGATGAATTTCCAATCTCTCATTAGAAAATTCCGACATTATTGTTTCTCATATGTTTGCTTCTTTTTGACATCTGCAATGCCATCAAAGATAACTGTCGTGCTACTTAATTTTCTAATTCTACTCACATACTTCTTACCATAAATATTAGTAAGATATAAAGAATCATTTCTTATGAAAAATGTAAATCTGTATATGGTATCCGCCTGCGAATAGAGTATAGCACTACTATCAGTGAAAAATTCAATATTTGGATAATTTACCTGATGTTCTCCATCTACCAATGCCCACTCTCCATATAAAATTTCTTTTGATAATATCCCATCGTTTGTTTTCTGTGGATTACATGACAGAATCAGTTGAAGGAGAAAAATCAACATAATGTGAATTTTATTCCCAAAAGGCGCTGGTGCTTTTCCCAAGTTGTGAATTTCCATTTTTGTCATAATGCAAGTTGTCTAAATGAAGCATATAAATATCACTCTGTAGAACCTTACGCTTTTCTGGATTCAAAGTTCCTCCACTTTGATTGTAGCCTGCTTTAGGATTATATCTGTATTGAGGATCAACAATAGTACCTCTTGGATACATTATTCCTGGCTGTCCTTTTCCAAGAAGATTTTCTTTCGGATGACCATTTTTTGTTCCAAGCCAAAGTCCCAAGCTGTGTCCAAATTCATGTGCTTCTGTTGAGCTGCCTACTTGTTCTACATTAGGATATTTCATCCATTTGCAGTATTTCTATATAGCGAATCCTTCCGAAAGTGATAGCTCTTTAACGTTTCCATTAGAAAATATTTCTAATTTCAGAGGATAAGGATAATTCCATTCATCTATAGTCCTATATTTGAAATTTGGTATTCCTCGATTGTCCTTCTTTATCCATGTTTTATCTAAAAAATTTTCAGATGCATCTATCCCATATATAACTACCAAGTTCCCATCTCGGAAAAAATATCCATCATATTTATTTTTATCATAATATATCATGGAACGTATTATTGCATAGTGTTTATTATTAATTTCCTTAAAACGTAATTCATATAATACATCTATATTATTATAAATGTAGGAATTAATAAATTCGTTCAATTGCTTGTTTAGAACAACATTATTTCCTTCTATTTTATTCTTTCTGTATACTATTTTTTCTGGCCTTTTTAATAATGCTAATTTGTTATTCCCAATAATTTCATACACCTGCTGTTTTGGTTCAGAAGTGACTTTGGAAGAATATATACAATTATAATTAAGTTTTCCCCCATCATATTTATACAAGAAATTATGGTCTATGATATAAGACCTGTCGTTTTCGTCTGTTTGGAAATATGTGACCAATTTATTCTTGTATATATAATAGCTTTCAGTCATTTTAGGATTATAATTATGAAGACAAGTGATGAAAATTAACTCATGTCCTTCTAATTTGGATGCCTGAATTTGTATTACATTATATTCAGGATTTTTATTTATTATTCCATCGAGTACCATAGCTAAGGATGGAGAGAATGGTCCATCCTTAGCTACGCAACTTGTCAATAGAATAAAAAGTATAAAAAAAATCTTTTTCATTTCCTGTAAATTCTATTTTTTATTTGCTCATATGTTGGCGTGAAAATTGGATTAAATCTTGCACGTTTCAAATCATATTCATACAATTGGCTTTTTTGTCCTTTGTCACCAGAGTAATATATGTAAGCCCGTGGATAGCTTTCAAACCTTTTGTTTGGATTTGCTTTCCGATATGCATTGTAAATATTATTCAGAGTCCAAACGTCGCCATCTGTATAGTAATTGCTTATTGATTTTCCTGATGACACCTGATTGTATTCTTTATAATTTCCAGATGCTTTTGTTTCACCAAAATTTGTATTCCAAGGATGACTATGTAGATGGAACAACATATTTTTAGCATCATTCATGTCGTTAGAAACAGAACTGGAATTGAAATCAGTGCTCAATTTAAATTTTACACCAGAACCATTTTTCATGCCTACCAATCTCCATTCTACCTTAGTATGTTTTGCTGCAAAAGTGAAGAATTTAAAAGCATCATCGCCATTTGACGTAACAGCATATGAGCCTTGATTATTCTTGTTTTTCAGCAATTGATTTACAAGATTTCGTCCAACAACAATGCTCGCATTCTTTAAAAAAACACGATGTGTAGATTTTGCATTAGTTCGTCTCCAAAAAACTAAATATCCACTTGCATCCATCCTATAATCATCCTTTCCATCTGGGTCAATGCTAATTATTGGACTATTATGACAATAGGTATAAGAACTTATATCAGGATATTTCTCCTTTGACGGGTCAACACTAATCCACACACTCAACCTTGGCTCATAGTACCTTGCCCCATAGTAATACAGTCCTGTCTCCTCATCGAATTCCTTCGCATTGAAAAGATAAGGCGTATTCCAAATGTTATTGCGCTCCTCAACGAACACTTCACCGAAAGGTACATACTCGATATGCTGCACCACCTCGCCTTCAAGGTTGGTGATGTAACTACTGCTACCCAAGTGGTCTGGGTGGTAGTAGAACTGCATTTTCTCGTATGTATCGCCTTCTTGGAAGTTGTTCTTTGCAGCTCTCGCTAAAGCTCGTGTCTGAGCAGCCTCCAAGCTGCCGTCATTGCAGCAGAAGCCCTTGCCATCGACATAGTCGTTGTTGTCCTCGCCATTGTACGGCACTGCAAAGGTAGCATAATTATCCTTGATAACCTGCAACTGCTGGATATATTTTTCCTTATAATCAACAGACAAGCCATCAGTCTCACTACCTGCATACTGGATGCGGCGTGGGTCAGAACCGTAGGAGTCAAAGTCTCCAATCTTGGAAACGACACGCTGGCTACCGATATAGATGTGCTTGGTGTAGCGTCCGCCTTGGTTGGCAACGAGGTAAGGAGATACATACAATGAGAACTTGGCTGTGTTTGTGCGACCACCAGCAAACTCTGAGTTCACATAAACTTGGTCACTCTCACCTGATGTCTTCACCGTACGCTCACCGTCTGCATCATACCAGTAGTTAGTCACGAAGCCATTGTCATCAGAAGCAAGGAGACGGTTCTCCTCATCCCATTTGAGTTTGCGTTCCGTGGTCTTCTCGTCAGCCACGCCATCCTTCTTGGTACGGTTTGTGTTGACATAAACAAGATTACCGTTGGCATCATACTCATAAGCATGATTGTTGTTCACATTCTCGCTTTCTGAAGGTGTCTCCTCCGTGCGGTAGTTCACATCCTTCACATTGGCAAGTTGGAACTTCTTGCCTGTCTCTGTTCCATAGGTGTATGACAAATCATAACCTGCATTCAATGTGCCGTTGAACTGCACGTTGTTCTGCGTGAGAATCTGACGCTTCGAAGTGATACGGTGCATATTGTCGTAACCCATCGCAAGAGTGTAGCTTGCGGTCTTGTTGTCAGCACCAGTATAAGTGCCAGTTGCGCTGACAAGACGATAGAGTGCATCGTATGTATAGGCATAAGCCATTTGTCCGCCAGCCTTGCCACTCTGTGGCACTGACGCACCGTTAACCACGCTGAGCACATTGCTCACCGCATCGTAAGTGTAAGCGTTATCCATAATGGTGTTGCCACCACTGTTTACCGTGAGGTTCTGCAATCTACGACGCTGTGGGTCGTAGGTGTAGAATGTCTCTGCACCGTTGCAATACTTCAAGTATGTGCGCTGCTCGAACTTGTCATAGCCAATCTTGCTCACATAATCGTAGCCGTATGACTTGTAGCCATGAACCTTTTCAAGCTGACCACCGAGGTTATAAGAATAGGTAATCTTCTCCTCGTCTGGATAAATCATCTCCAACAGGCGGTTGTGGCTGTCATAAGTCCATTGCGTCACATAAGTTGCAATCGCTTGATTAGGCACAATCATCGTGCGGCGTGTCTTCGTAACCTCGCCCATCT
>ERZ808240.3375-NODE-3375-length-15676-cov-5.810640_pt1 | contig 15676 bp, 16 predicted proteins | sample MGYA00521084_ERZ808240 | MGnify/ENA primary metagenome ERZ808240 (study PRJEB31516, sample SAMN03275571) | gut metagenome | biome: mammalia-associated habitat; material: feces | host: Papio cynocephalus | place: Kenya | collected 2012-08-06 ... | reverse complement strand
TTTTCAAGGGAAATCGCCTGTCTGGACGCCAGTGTGCGAAGTGGATTTTGAGTCCACTACGTCTACCAATTCCATCACACCGGCGTTGCTGTCGGTAATTATACAGCATGGCGCGCGGAAATTCAAGAAAAAACTTCCGGAAGCCGCGTTATTCCACCGCTTTCATCTGCTCGTTGAGGTGTTTGCAGAGCAGGGCGAGCGAGGCGGCCATGTTTTCGTTCTGGACGAGGATATGGTCGGGCACGTTCAGGTGCTTGGGCGCAAAATTCCAGATGGCGAGGATGCCGTTGCTGATGAGCAGATCGCACACGCCCTGCGCCTGCTCGGCCGGGACGGTGATGATGCCGATCTTGATCTGCTCGCGGCGGCAGATCTCGCCGAGGCGCGACAGGTGCATGATGGGCTTTCCGCTCTTGGAGGTGCCGATGATGGCGTCATTCTCGTCAAAGGCGGCGACGATATTCAGGCCGTATTCCGCGAAGCCCGAGTAGCCGAGCAGGGCCCGGCCCAGCTTACCAGCGCCGATGAGCACGGCGTCGTTCGTGTTGCCGTAGCCGAGGAACTGCTCGATATCCGCGATGAGCGCGGCGCGGTTATACCCGATCTTCGGGCGGCCGCCGGAGGAGACGAGCGCCAGATCCTTGCGCACCTGCACCTCGCCCATGTGCAGCCCGGCTGCCAGCGCCGTGGCGGAGATATTGACGCTGCTGCCCTCCGGCAGACTTTTGAGGTAGGCAAGATACGTCGGCAGACGCTTGAGTGTTGCTTTGGAGATCTCTTTTTCCATATGGCCGCTTCCTTTTGCTGATATCGATAAACGAATTTTGTATCGATAAATTTATACCACACGCGCGCGGTTTTTGCAACCCCCCAGTCAAGGCGCCTTAACTGCAGATCTGACGCGAGATCTCCCGCCGCAGACGCAGCATGATGCGCTTTTCCAGGCGCGAGATATACGACTGCGAGATGCCCATGAGGTCCGCGACCTCCTTCTGCGTCTTCTCCCGGCGGCCGCCGAGGCCGAAGCGCATGGAGACGATCTGCTTCTCCCGCTCCGGCAGCCGGCCGAGCGCCTGCCGCAGCAGCTGATGGTCCACATCGTCCTCCAAGGGGCGCATGACGATATCCCCGTCCGTGCCCAGCACGTCCGACAAGAGCAGCTCGTTGCCGTCCCAGTCGGTGTTGATCGGCTCGTCGAGCGAGACCTCCGTCTTCTGGTTGGCGATCTTGCGGATGTGCATGAGGATCTCATTTTCGATGCAGCGCGAGGAATAGGTCGCGAGCTTGATATTCCGGTCGGGCCGGAAGGTATTGACGGCCTTGATGAGCCCGATGGTGCCGATGGAAATGAGGTCCTCGAGATTGACGCCCGTATTTTCAAACCGCCGCGCGATATACACGACCAGGCGCAGGTTGTGCTCGATGAGCGTCTGCCGCGCCGTCTCGTCCCCGGCGGCAAGCGCCTCGATCGCGCGGCGCTCGTCCTCGGGCCGGAGCGGCGCGGGCAGGACGTCGCTGCCGCCGATGTACATGATCTTCCCCGGCTGTATGAGGCCGAGCTTCTGCAGAACAAGTTCCAGTTTCATCCGATCTCTCCTCCGATCAACGCATGATAGCTTCCTCCGTCCGACACGGGCGTCGGGGAAAAGGCTGCAAGGCAGCGCTTCTGTTCCCCCGCCCCCTCCTGCGCTTCGCAGCGCAGGCAGAGCAGCAGCCCCGCCTGCGTACCGACGCTCCGATAGCTCAAAAGGCGCGCTGGAAGCGCGGGATCGCGCGTTTTGAGCCGCAGCAGCAGCGCCGCCGGGTCGGCCAGGGCCTGCGGCGTGACGCCTGCCTCCGGCAAAAGCGCCTGCAGCACGCCCGCCTCGGCGACGAGCACGCGCTCGCCGGTCATCGGGTCACGGAGCGTGCAGCCGGTATCGTGCAGCGCCCGGACCTGCACGCTCCGCCCGCCAAGGCGCAGCCGCAGCGTGCGGATCTCGCCGCCGTGCTGCGCCGTACAGGCAAAGACCGTGTAGCAAAGCGCGTACAAAATCCCCGCCAGAAGCAGCAGCCCCAGCCCGCTCACCGCGTAAAACGTCCCGCCCGGCAGCACGAGCACGCCCGTGCCGAACAGCTGCGCCGCCGCGACCGCCGCGCCGCCGAAGGCGCAGACGGCCGCAAAGAACAGCGCGCCCGTGCGCAGCGTCCCGCGTCCGGCGCCGAACGCGATGAGCAGCATGGCCGCAAGGCTCGCCAGCTTCACTGGCAGCTGCTGCAGAAACGCCAGCGCCGGGAACAGCGCCGCCGCGGCGTACACGCCGCCGAACACCGCCGCCAGCGCCAGCCGCAGCCGCGGCATGCGCCCGCCGCCAAGCTTCGCCGCGCAGACGAGCAGCAGATAGTCCACCGCTCCGTTGAGCAAAAACGCCTCGTCGGCATACACCGTCATCTCCATCGCCTCCCCCTGTTTGTCCCGGCCAGTCCAGCTTAGCGCGCGGAGGCAAAAAAAGCGGTCGCAATTCCAAGCGGAATTGCGGCCTTTCGTTCGTCAGGTTTTCCTTGTATTGTCAGATCGGCTTCCCGTCGCGCAGAATCTGGCGGATGCTCTTCTCCGCCTTGCTGCGCGGGATCATCAGCTCATGCCCGCAGCCCGTGCAGCGCAGGCGGAAATCCATGCCGCTGCGCAGCACCAGCCACTGCTTCGCGCCGCAGGGGTGCTCTTTTTTCATGACGAGGATATCGTTGACCTGTACGTCCATGGCGTATCTCCTTTTCTTCCCCTGCCTGCATATATTGGAGCAGGAATGAGGGGGTATCTTATGGATCATGTGCTTCCGGAAGGGCTGCATCCGCAGCCGGAGGGCTATACCAGAGAGGAGCTGCTGCTCGCCATGCAGCAGCGCAGGATCCTGCAGGCACGGGCCGTGCTGTGTGACGAGCGTCACGCGCTGCATGTGCCGCTCGGCTGCTGCGAGGGCGTGATCGAGCGCGCGGAGGCCGCGCGCGGCATTGCCGGCGGACAGACGCGGGACCTTGCCATTCTTTCCTGCGTCGGGCGGCCGGTGTGCTTTCATGTGCTGGGGTTTTTCCCGGACGGGCGGGCGCGGCTGTCGCGCCGCAGCGCGCAGGAGCAGGCGCTGGATCTGCTGCTCCGGCAGCGGCCGGGAGATATCCTGCCCGCGGTCGTGACGGGGCTGGCGGAATTCGGCGCGTTCTGCGACCTCGGCTGCGGGGCGCTGGGGCTGCTCGGCACGAGACGCATCTGCATGTCGCGCCCGGCGCACGCAGCGGACTGCCTGCAGGTGGGCCAGCGGATCTTCACCGCGGTCCGCACGCTCGACCCGGTGCAGCGGCGGGTGACGCTCACGATGCGCGAGCTGCTCGGCACGTGGCAGGAGAACGCCGCGCGCTTCCGGGCCGGGCAGACGGTGACGGGGATCGTCCGCACGGTGACCGACTATGGAGCGTTCATTGCGCTGACGCCGAACCTGTGCGGGCTGGCGGAGACGGACGGGCGGCTGCGGCCAGGGCAGGCGGTCTGCGTGTTCATCCGGGCCATTCTGCCCGAGACGCTCCGGATCAAGCTGACGGTCCTGCATCCGCTCGAGGATCTGCCGCCGCAGCCGCTGGTCTACACGCAGACCGAAGGCCATCTCGACCTCTGGCGCTACGGCACCCCGGACCGCGCAAAAGCGGTGACGATCTTCTGATCGCCTGCTCCATGCAGGCAACCCCTTGGCTCCCCTTCCAGGGGAGCTGGCTCGGCGAAGCCGAGACTGAGAGGTTGTCGCAGATTTGCAGCTGCTGCATGCCTCCGGCGGCCCTATCTTTTCTCTCGCAAGAGAAAAGATAGGGGAGAAAAGAGTGCTTGGGAACGCGGGGTGCGTGCTGCCTCTGAATTTAGGCAAGCACCAATGTTTTGGTCTGACGTTCCACTCGATAATCACCTTACGAGTGTCTTGGTACGCGCCGCCTGATACGGGGCTATCGGATTTGTAACTGGTTGCCGTAGAACGATTGCTGTCAATAGAAGGTGCAGTGGAAATCCGGATGGATGTTGCCTTCTCGCGGGGAATAACCCCTCCGCCTCGCTTTGCTCGGCACCTCCCCTTGACAAGGGGAGGCTCTGGGGTGCATAAATCCAAGGCTCCCCTTGTCAAGGGGAGCTGGCGCGGAGCGCCTGAGAGGTTATCCCCGCCGCAGCGGGTCCAAGGCTCCCCTTTCAGGGGAGCTGTCACCGAAGGTGACTGAGAGGTTGCTGCAAATTTGGTACGACCTCTCCGTCTCGGCTTCGCCGAGCCTCCTCCCCTGGGAGGGGAGGCTTTGTGTCATCTACTTCTTGATCTCCTCCCAATACCGCTTTGCGGCCTGTTCGGTTTTGTTGTCACCGTAGGTGTAGTAGGTGCGGTCTTTGATGACGTCGGGGAGGTATTGCTGGCGGACCCAGTGGTTGGGGAAGTTGTGGGGGTAGAGGTAGCCCTGGTCGCGTTCGAAGCCTGTGCCGTCGGCGTGGACGTTCTGCAGCTCGCGCGGGACGGGGCCGGTCTTCCCGGCCTTGACGTCGGCGATGGCGGCGTCAATGGCTATGCAGCCGGAGTTGGACTTCGGCGCGGTGGCAAGCAGGATGACGGCGTCGGCCAGCGGCAGCCGCGCCTCGGGAAGGCCCAGCTGCAGGGCGCTGTCGACGCAGGCCTTGACGATGGGGATGGCCTGCGGGTAGGCAAGGCCGATATCCTCCGCCACGGAGCACAGAATGCGGCGGCAGGCCGAGGGCAGGTCCCCCGCCTCGAGAAAGCGGGCGAGGTAATGCACGGCGGCGTTCGGGTCGGAGCCGCGGATGGACTTCATGAGGGCGGACAGATCGTCATAGTGATCGTCGCCAGACTTGTCATAGCGCATGGCCGAGCGCTGCGAGACCTGTTTGGCGTCCTGCATGGTGAGCGTGACGACGCCGTTTACCGGCCGCGTGGCGGTATAGAGGAACTCGACGGCGTTGAGCGCCTTGCGGATATCGCCGCCGCAGGACTGGGCGATATGGCCCGTCACGCCGGGCTCCGGGACGATGGTCACGCTGTCGCGCGACTCGAGAAAATTCAGCGCCCGGTCCACCGCCCGCTGTGCCTCCTGCTTCTCCACGGGCTTGAACTCAAAGACCGTGGACCGCGACAAGATCGCGTTGTAGACGTAGAAATATGGGTTTTCCGTCGTGGAGGCGATGAGGGTGATCTTGCCGTTTTCGATGTATTCGAGCAGGGTCTGCTGCTGCTTTTTGTTGAAATACTGGATCTCGTCGAGGTACAGCAGCACCCCGTTCGGCGCGAGGAAGGTATCGAGCTGGGCGTAGATCTCCTTGATGTCGGCGGAGGACGCCGTCGTGGCGTTGAGTTTACATAATTTCCGCTGTGTTTTCTTTGCGATCAGATTGGCGACGGTCGTCTTGCCCGTGCCGGAAGGGCCGTAGAAGATCATATTGGGCACCGCGCCGGATTCGATGATGCGGCGCAGCAGGCCGTTTTCGCCCAGAATGTGCTGCTGCCCGCAGACGTCGGAAAGTTCCTGCGGACGAAGCGCGTCCGCGAGGGGCTGATACATATCGCCCGCCTCCTTTTTCTCTGTTTCTCGTATTATACCGGTTTCTGCTGCCAATTACAAGCGGACGGTTCCCTTTCCGCCGCATTTGTGATACAATACGACAAAACAAACGCAGGGAGGGGCAAGCGCATGGAAACTGCCGAACGGGTGGCCGGGATCATTGCCGCGCTGAAAGAGGAATATCCTGATCCGGTCTGCGCGCTGCAGTACCGGAAGGACTATGAGCTGATGATCGCGGTGCGGCTGTCGGCGCAGTGCACGGACGCGCGGGTCAATCTGGTGACGCCCGCGCTCTTCGCGCGCTATCCGACGCTGGACGCGTTCGCGGAGGCGGACGTTGCCGAGGTCGAGACCTACGTCCACTCGTGCGGCTTCTACAAGCACAAGGCGGAGGATATCGTCCTCGCCTGCCGGATGCTGCGGGACGAATACGGCGGGAAAGTCCCGGACACGATGGACGCGCTCCTGCGCCTGCCGGGCGTGGGGCGGAAGACGGCGAATCTGCTGCTGGGCGATATTTACAAGCGCCCCGGCTCCGTCGTCTGCGATACGCACTGCATCCGCATCTGCAATCTGCTGGGGCTGGCCAGCGGCAAGGATCCGATAAAAGTCGAGCAGCAGCTGCGCGCGATCCTGCCGCCGGAGGAATCGTCCGACTTCTGTCACCGGATCGTGCTGCACGGCCGCGCCGTCTGCGCCGCGCGCAAGCCCGCCTGCGAGCGCTGCTGCCTCGCCCCCTATTGCAAAAGCTTCTCCGGAAGCTGACCGAACCTATAAAAAACCGCCCGCCTGCATCCAGCGATGCAAACCGTATCGCGCCTGTAGGGGCCGATGCCCACATCGGCCCGCGCAGGATGCACTGGTCTTACGGAAATCTATGGCGGATCCGCGACTACCCAACGGGCCGATGTAGGCATCGGCCCCTACGCGGAATCTGAGAATTTTGCGCAGAAAAAGATAAGCTGGCTTTGACAACCGCAAAACCGCCCGCCGGGATGACCGGCGGGCGGTTCGTTTTATTCGCTGAATTTCCGCTTCATTTCGGCCTGGCGGCCGCAGGTCATTTTGCCTTCGGGGCATTTGCCGGTGCAGAAGCAGGTCGGGCCGTAGAGGCGGAACAACTCCGGCGAGACCTTGCGCAGGGCGGCGAGGGCCTGACAGGCGGCGTCGCGGATCTCCCACTGCGCGCGCGTGCAGCAGCGCAGGCGGAAAAAGGTGTAGAGCTCGCCCGCATTCATCGTCGTGAGCACGGGGACCGTCTGTCCGCTGAGCATCAGGTAGCACAGGGCCGCCTCATCCGCGCCGAGATCGCGCAGCTGCGCCGCGGCCTGTCCGGCCAGCTCGAAGGCGCTGCGGTAGCGCGCCTCCATCCCCTTCTCCCGAACGCTCTGCGGCAGGACATAGCGGTCATACCGGATATTCTGCAGCAGCTGCGGCGGGCAGAGCGACTGCATCCGGTGGCGCGTCAGGTGCGTGAGCGCGGCGAGCGAGAGGCCGCCGAAGAGCAGCGTATAACTCGCCTGTTCCAGCTCCCGGCGGCGGGGCTGGGCAAGGAGCGTCTTCAGAAGCTCGATCTGCTCGTCCTCCCGCAGCGGCTGCGGGGCCAGGCCGCGCGCGAGCAGGTACGCGTCGCAGATCTTCTGTCCGGCGCCCTGCGCGGCGGACAGCACGGTGACAGGTTCGTCCGGGACGAGCGGCTGCGCCGCCTGCGGCGTCCAGTCCGGCGCGCGCCGGTAGACCTCCGGCTTCCGCAGGGCCAGAAACGGCAGCCGCGCCTCGCACTGGGAAAACAGACTCTTGCCGAGCGCGCGCAGCTCCGGGATGCCGCTGCCGCGGCCGTAGGTCAGCTCGTTCATCACGTGGACGAACTCGCGCGCGTTCATCGAGCAGAAGAAGTTGCTGCAGAAGCAGTACGGCAGGACGAAGCGCGCGTCCTCCTTCGGCACGCCCGCGGCCTCCAGCTCGTCATAGATCCCGAACAGCGCCCGGACGGCCGCGTCGAAGGCAGCCGCCTGCGCCGGATCGGAAAATTCCGGCGCGACATAGCCCGCGCCGGAAAAATCGACATACCGGCGGGATTTGACCGTGAACGAGGCCAGCCGGAATTCGATCAGGAACTGCTCGGCGAGGACGGAGACGTTCTCGAACGACAGGTTTACATAACAATGCTCCAGCACCGACGTGTGCCCGGAGGAGAGCACCTTGCCGATGAGCTTTTCATTTTTTTCCTGCCCGGCGGCGAGGGACTTGGCGTAGATTTCATCCGCCGTGCCGTCCATCGTGGAGATCCGGCCGCCGGAGGCGATGATCGCAGCCGCTTCCGGGCTGCAGCTGATCAGGGTCACATGTCCGTGCATCGTGGGGTCCTCTCTTTCTCTTTCGGTGTGTTTCGTGTCAGCGGAACGGCTCGCCCTGTTCGTCGTAGACCTCGAGCCGCCGGATGCGGGCGAAGTCGGGTCTGCATTCGGGCAGATAGGCCTCGATGGCGTTCACCAGCAGCTGCGGATTGCAGCTGGGGTTCTGTGCCGAGACGAGGACGGTCAGCTCCAGCTCCTGCCGGGACAGCTGGCGGAGGCTGCACGCGAAGATCATCGGCTGCAGATCCAGCTCCGCCTCGCCGCCGCTCTTGGTGCGCTTTTTGACCAGCACCGGGCCGCCGGAAAACAGCGCCGCGATCCGGCTCTGCGCCGTCTCGGGCACGCCGGCGTCATACTCGAGCGTGATCTCGGCCCGCAGGCGGGTCAGGTGCCGGATCTTGGCCGCGCTCTCATAGGCCCGCAGCACGCGGATGCCGGCCGGCATGGTGCGATTGAGCAGGGCCGGGAGCTTTTCAAGGTCGACCGAGCCGTCCTGGATCTCAAAGTCCAAAATCTCGCAGCAGCTCTCGGAGCCGACGGGCAGTGGCAGGGCGATGGAGACGTAGGCTCGCGGGCTGAAGCCCTGCGAGTGCCAGATCATGATATCCGCCCGCTTGAACGCGCGCTGGAAGATGCGCATGAGGTCAAGATGCGAGAGATAGACCGCGTCGCCGGTCTTTTCAAACAGCAGGCGATTCATCGCACAGCCCCCTTTCGCTCAGCCGCCGGGCGCCGCAGCCGTTGCAGTGTGTGCGGCAGTCAGGCGTGGATTCCGAGCGCAGCGCCTTTTCGCGCTCGCGCAGCAGGAAGTTCGTGGTGACGCCGACGTCGATGGTCTGCCAGGGCAGGATCTCGTCCACGCCATAGCCGCGGGTCGTATAGAAGTCCGGGTCGAGCCCGGCGCGGCGGAAGGCCTCGAGCCATTTTTCATAGTCAAAATACTCGTCCCAGCCGTCGAGCCTGCAGCCAAGGTCGTGCGCCTCGAGCAGGGCTTTGCCCACGCGGCGGTCGCCGCGGGCCATGACGGCCTCGAGGCGGCTGAGGTCCGACTCGTGATAGCGGTAATCGACGCACTTGGCGTGCAGGTTCGCCTGCAGCAGGTGTACGCGCCGCAGGTATTCCTCCGGCGTGATCTGCGCCGCCCACTGGAACGGCGTGAAGGGCTTGGGGACAAAGTAGGCCGTGGCCAGATTGATGGACAGGCCGCGCTTTTTCCCGTTCCCGTTTTCCCGCCAGACCTGCAGGATCTTGTAGACCAGCTCGGCGATGCCGACGACGTCCTCGTCCGTCTCGGTCGGCAGACCCAGCATGAAATAGAGCTTCACGCTGTTCCAGCCGCCGGAGAAGGCCGTGGCGCAGGTGGAGAGGATCTCCTCCTCGGTGACGTTTTTGTTGATGGCGTCGCGCAGACGCTGCGTCCCGGCCTCGGGCGCAAAGGTCAGGCCGCTCTTGCGCACCTTCTGGATGCGCAGCATGAGCTCGCGCGAGAAATTATCCGCGCGGAGACTGGGCAGCGAGAGGTTGATCTTGCGCGGCTCGCAGTAGCGGAGCAGGCCGTCGGCCAGCGCCTCGAGCTCGCGGTAGTCGGAGGTCGAGAGGCTGGCGAGGGTGATCTCGCTGTTGCCGGAATCCTCGAGCGATTCGATCGCCTGCCTGCACAGGGTATCCGCGGATTTGGCGCGGATCGGCCGGTAGCAGAAGCCTGCCTGACAGAACCGGCAGCCGCGGATGCAGCCGCGGAAGATCTCGAGATTCGACCGGTCGTGGACGATCTGGGTCGAGGGGACGATGGTCTTCGTGGGGAAATAGGCCCGGTCCAGATCCTGCACGATGCGTTTTTTGACGCGTGCGGGCGCGCCGGGCGCGGGCACAATGGCGGCAAGGGTGCCGTCGTCATTGTAAGTATGCGTATAGAGCGACGGGACGTAGACGCCCTCGAGCTTCGCGGCCTCGCGCAGAAATTCCTGCTTGCTCAGGCCCTGCCGCTTGGCTGCGCGGTAGCACTCGATGATCTCGCAGGTGCTCTCCTCCCCTTCGCCGATGGAGAAAAAGTCGATGAAATCGGCCAGCGGCTCCGGATTCACCGTGCAGACGCCTCCGGCGAAGACAATGCCCTCCAGCCCCTCGCGGTCTTTGGCCAGCAGCGGCAGGCCGGAAAGCTCCAGCATGTTGAGCACGTTCGAGTAGCACATTTCGTAGCCGAGCGTGAAGGCGACGAGGTCAAAATCGCGGACGGGATCGTGGCTCTCCAGCGCCCAGAGGGGCAGCCGGTTCGCGCGCATCTCCGCCTCCATGTCGCCCCAGGGGGCAAACACCCGCTCGCACCAGACGCCGGGCATCTCGTTCATCACGCCGTAGAGGATGCGCATGCCGATGTTCGACATGCCGATCTCATATGTATCCGGGAAGCAGAACGCCACGCGCACATCGACGTCCTGTTTCCGCTTTACGATCTGGTTGTACTCTCCGCCCACGTAGCGCGCAGGCTTCTGCACGCGCGTGAGTATCCTGTGGATCTGATCTGTCATGGCCGTTCCTTCTCATTCGTTGCATTTCACTTCATTGTAACCGCTGCGGGCATAAAAAGCAACCGGTAACGTTCCGTTTCGCGGCCGGAACTGCCTGCCGGCGCTATTCGCCCGTGCGCTTTGCCAGCGTCAGCAGCCGGAGCGTCAGATAAGCCGCCGTGCCGAGCGGCCAGAGCCCGGCGCGGCGGAAAAACGTCAGGATGATCCCCGCCAGCAGCAGCGCCGCGCAGACCGCGAAGCTGCTGCGGCGGGAGACCGCCTCCGCCCGCGCCAGCGGCAGATGTTGTGCCAGCGCGCAGCGGACCGCCCGGCCGCCGTCCAGCGGCCAGACGGGCAGCAGGTTGTAGATCCCGAGCATCAGGCTGTAGGCCGCGAAGGCGGGGCTCCGCATGCAGAACAGCGCCCCGCAGGCCAGGTTGACCAGCGGCCCCGCCAGCGCCGCGAGCAGCTCCTGCCGGTAGCCAAGGCCGGCCGCGTCGATCCGCAGGTCGGCAAAGCGGAGCGTCAGCCGCAGCACCCGGCCGCCGCAGGCCAGCATCATCACGACGTGCGCGAGCTCATGCACGCCCATGGCGTACAGGATCGGCAGGACCGACCCGCTCCGGTCGAGCGCGGCAAGGACGATCGCAAACATGAAAAAGCCCGGCCGGAGGTCAATTTCCGGCACCGGTCAGGATCTCGAACGAGCCGGACAGGGCCTCCTGCACCGGCTCCCCCTCCCGCAGCCGCTCCGTCAGGGCCGCGAACGCCTGCACGGTCTTCGTCTGCCGCGCGGCGCCGGAAAGCCGGGTCAGCGCAGCGTCCACCGCCGGGACGCAGGTCTTGAGCGTCAGCACCAGCATCACGAGCGCCAGCAGCAGATACACCCGGGAGATCCACGCCCCCGCCTGCCGGTCCGTTTTGCCGCAGGATCTGTCACGCGTCTGCTTCATTGCACGCACCTCCTCAGGGAACTATATGCACCCGAGAATTTTTCATGCAAAGCCCTTGACAAACCGCCGCAAATCCCCTATAATAATCGGGCTGACGGGGTGTGGCGAAGTTTGGTATCGCGCTTGGTTCGGGACCAAGAGGCCTCGGGTTCGAATCCCGACACTCCGACCAAATCCGGTTGAAATCTTTCGATTTCAGCCGGATTTTTCTGTGTTTTCAGAACTTTTCCCGATGGAGAATTCTGTGACTTTTCCGTTTGACCCAAACGTGACCCAAACGGGAATTCGGAGCGGAAAGCGCCGGAAGTGAAAAAATGCCGCCTGCCGGAGCAATTCCGGCGGGCGGCACAGTTTTTTCCTGCGCTATTTTGCAAAAAACTATTCTTTGTTTACTGCGGCGCAGTTTTTGAGACACTCCTTCTCTCATGCTTTACAGTCAATTTTGCTATTCACAGACGCAAAACATACACACACTGTCTTCCGCAGATGATCTTGCAGGGCAAGTATGTACGGACTCTCCATTTTCCTCAGTTCTCGCGTAATGCACGATTTCTTTCGGGTGCATCGGCAGCTCACAAACAAAACGCAGATAGAGACAGGACAGAATGATTCATTTCCATGCAGCTTGTTTTTCTGGTAAATAAACTGATAAATACTTTTCCAATGCACGCCTGAGCGCATCAACCTGCTCTGCCGCTATTTCCTCGCACGAAGTGTTTGTCCGCCGCATCATCTCCAAAAGCGTATTTCTGTTGAATTCACTGATATGCGGAACTTCATTATCATCCAGGAGACGATATTCCTCCGCAGAAATCGCACCTTTCAGTTTGCGTAACAATTCGTCTTTTCTCATCGTACCGCCCTTCAAACATCAAAAAACACGCCTTGGATGACCATCGTATCCGGACGCACGACAAGGAATTGGTAATCCCACTTTCCGCTCACCAGCTTCTCCAGCAGAACATTGCTGCCCGGAACAAAATCAAGCTCTGCGTGGATGCGATCCGCGTCCTGCTGCGCCTGCTCCACATAAGCCGGATCATAGCAGTCGTAGAGTCCATTGTCGATGATGTCCAGATGGTAATAATTTTCAAAATACATATTGAATATGCTCTCTGCGATCGCTTTTTCATGCTCTTTCAAGAGACTCTGGTAGATTGCCTGTATGGAAAAGCCATTCTCGCCATTTCCGAACAGATACATATGACCGGGTTCTTTCAGATCCGGCGCATATCGTTCCGGCGTTGTCAGCGCCAAAGCCACGCAGTCGGCAACCCGCGGCAGTACCAGCGTCTGCTTGCAGGAAACGTTTTGCCATGACCCACCGCAAAATCCCATTGCAACTAGGACTGTGTCTACATCATCTGGCAGCGCGGAAAGCACTTGTAAGATATGTTCCCGCATTCGCTCCGGTTCGACATGATACTGTCGGTCAAGCTCTATGACAGGAAAAACTGTTTTGCAGACCACTTGGGCTGCCTTGACAGCTTCAAGCAGCGTCGTACAGGCAAGAATTACCGTGTGCATCATTATCTCCCCCTCAAACGGCATGATACGCGCGGTATTCTTTGTACGTTTCAATCATACTGCGTTTTGCACGTTCCAGATACGCACTGTCATTGCCGATTCGGCCAAGCAGCAGATTTCCCTGATAGATGGCAAAGAGTCGTTCGGCTAACAGCTCTACGTGTGGCTGAGAGAGACCGGATTGTAGAAGCACGTCGCAGAAAAGAGTTTGGAATTGTTTCAGTGTGTCCAGATAGCTTCTTGCGACATCCGGTTTGCTGATGGCTGTTTCCATTCCTATTACCGCAAACGGGCAGCCAGAAAAGGAATTGCCATCTGTACGGTCTTGCAGAAAACCAAAAACGGCATCCAAAAAGTCTGTGAAGTCTCTGCCCTCGGCAAGTTCGCGCATCTTTTCCAGCAGCACAGACTGATAATAGGTAATGACCTCCACGCCGAGTTCTTCTTTGCTCTTAAAATAAAAATAGAAGGAACCTTTCGGAAGCTCTGCGTTTTTCAATATCTCACTGACGCCCGTCGCGGTATAGCCGTTCTTCCAGAACAGTTCTGCCGCGCAGCGAATGAGACGCTGTTTGGATTCTTCACCTTTTCTCATCGGGCATCTCCTCTTTTATGCGCCGGAACAGATGCCCCAACGCAAACATCAGCGTTTCATAGTGCATATAATTCAGCGTGTTTTGATCGGCTAATATCTGTAAGCTGGGCGGAAATTCATCGTCTGCATCCCAAAAACGCAGAATGACAGGCAAAAACGGAAACAGCTCTAATTGATATGCAACATCGCCATGGTCAAGCTTTACCCCGGAGAGTGCTTCACAGGCGCGCGCGAGTTGTGCGGTCTTTCCCTGCAACGCATTTGCTGTTTGCTGAAAAAAGCCGCCGTTTTCTGCCAGATTTCCGGTCTGAAGTCCGGTGAGCGCGTTGATGTTCACAAAATTTCCCGCTAAGTGCGCGTCAGCTTTTGCATTGCAGAGAACATCATAGATCGTCATGGCTTCATTGTAATCCGCCTCATGCGCCGTACCAGAATCATCCAGCCATTGTACGCACCCGTTTTGCCTGTTGATCCGATACGGACGGTTCACAAAGGTCATATACAGGTAATTTGGGTCTGCTTGCAAAGAGAATTTCCGAATCATTTCGCCCTGATCGTAGTGTAAAAAAGATTCCGCCATGATATTTTTCATCTTTTCGTAATTGGATATCGTGTCCATCTCCCTGTCCTCCTCTGTTTACTCGCAACAGCGTGTTTTCCTAATCTGTTAGATTATAGACCGAACAGTCTATTCTGTCAATCACAGTTTCCATGATGAAATTTGCGTCATTATGGAAAACCTCCGAGCCGCTCCATTTACAGCCCGGAGGTATTTTTTCGGTTCATCCGACGCTTGCCATGAAGCCGCTGATTTTCTGTGCGGCTTCTTTTTTCATGCCTGTCGTGACGTGCGTGTACACGTCCAGCGAGAATTCCGCCGAGGCGTGACCGAGGATCTCTGCGACCGTTTTCGGGTCAATGCCGCTTTGGATGGCGAGTGTCGAGAACGTGTGTCTGAGATCGTGGAACCGGACGTGTTCCTCAATCCCCGCCTTTTCCAACAGCTTCTTATGAATCCGTCCGACGCAGTCAGGGCCATACATCCCGCCGGTCTTTGGTGACGGGAACATATACGGACTGAATGGGTGATTCTTACGATCTTCTACCAGCAGCCGGATTGCCTCGTCGCTCAGATAAATCTCTCGGACGGAGTTTTCCGTTTTCGGCTCCGTCACGACCAATTCTCCCTTGCCGCGCGACACGGATTTGGACACGGTCAGTGTTTTTGTCTGTAAATTCAGATCACTCCACAGCAGCGCCACCAGTTCGCCGCGCCGTAGCCCTGTGCTGAGTTCCAGATAGAACATTGGTAAGACACCCCATTCTTCCGCCGCTTTCAGGTAATCCCGAATCTTCTCCGGCGGAATGATCTGCATTTTCTTCTTTTCCTTCTTCGGCAGGCGGCAGCCATTTGCAGGATTGTAGGGAATCAACCGCTCCGTCACCGCTTGCTCCAAGCACTGCCGCAGCATCGTGTGTAGCCCGCGAACCGTCTTGTTGCTGAGACTCAGGTCGTCCATGTTTTCGTACCGCTTCACTCGCCCACGTGATTTTGTTTCGTTGTAAAACTTTTGGATTTGCAGCGTCGTGAGCGCCGTCAGCTTGATGTCCCCGATGCGCGGCACAATATGCTGGTCGATGTAGTTCTTGTAATACGCTGCTGTGGACGCGCGAACGGATGGTTTCGCGTAGTTCTCATACCAGAGCTGTGCCCACTCACCTACCGTGTAATCCCGCCGCTTTGTCACATCGATCTTTTCGAGTTCTTCCATCGCTTTCTGGAGCTTCTCCTTGCATTCGCGCTGCGTCCGCGCGAGGACGTTTTTCGTAATTGGCTTTCCCGTCTCCGGATCGATGCCTGCTGTGTATCGTCCTTCCCAGCGTCCGTCTTTGCGTTTGCGGATGTTGCCCTCTCCGTTTGCCCGTTTTTTCGCCACATGCATTCCTCCTTCCTTTTGCTGAATCAACAACTACCACGCGGGAGACAAAATAGCTATCTCCCGCGCGGAGAGTTATCAGAAAGTTATCATTTCAGTTTTCTTTGTCTATGGCGGTGCAGATTTTGAACCACATCACCAGCCCATCGACATGGTATTGTTTGTCTGCTCCTGCTCCTGCTCGTGATCGTCCGCCCTGTGTCCGGCGGCCGTGCGCATCTGGCGC
>ERZ808240.3374-NODE-3374-length-15678-cov-15.683672_pt1 | contig 15678 bp, 31 predicted proteins | sample MGYA00521084_ERZ808240 | MGnify/ENA primary metagenome ERZ808240 (study PRJEB31516, sample SAMN03275571) | gut metagenome | biome: mammalia-associated habitat; material: feces | host: Papio cynocephalus | place: Kenya | collected 2012-08-06 ... | reverse complement strand
AATATTGCATTTAGCATATAATTTTTAAAAATTCCGAAACATTTTTACACTATCGGTGCATCTTCTTTAAAATTTATTTTGAAACTCTTTGTTGAACTTTTGATTCTACTAATAGTGTTAATTTTATTGGGGATATTTTTGTTAATACTCTATTTAATTTCATATTTGGTGGCACTATTACTAGTTTATTTGCAAACATATTATCTATTGCATATCTAGCCGCATAAGTAGCACTTATAGGTTTTATGTTAAATTTTACATTTGCTACATTATTAAAATTAGTCGTTACTGGTCCAGGGCAAAATACAGATATTTTTACATTACTATTTTCTTGTTTTAATTCTTCGCTAATTGCTAGTGATAAATTTAAAACATATGATTTAGTAGCATAATAGGTAGCCATGTATGGACCGGGCATAAATCCTGCCATTGAGGCTACATTTAATATTCTGCCATAATTTCTTTTAGTAAAATCTTTTAGGAACAATTTTGTTAATATGTGATATGCTTTTATATTTAAATCAATCATATTTAATTCTTTGGATAGTGATGTTTCTGTAAAATTACCTGCATCTCCAAAGCCAGCATTATTTATTAGTATATCAATATTTTCTTTTTCTAATTGTTTATGCAGTTTTATGCAATTATCAGGAATGCTTAAATCTATTTCTATTTTTTTTACTTTATTTTTATATTCTTTATAGATATTATCTAGTTTTTTTCTATCTGTTGATACTACATATAGTTCATATCCTAAACTTAATAAATACTCTGCGATAGACTTTCCAATTCCAGAACTTGCTCCTGTTACTAATGCTTTCATATTTCCTCCTATATTATAAGTATGGTTTTAGTAATTCTATATTTTCTTTCCCAAAATCTAATAGTTTCTTTGCTAGATTTAATATGTCTTTATCAGCATCTTTTTCATACATATCTATTTTTTTTGTTATGTCAAGATTGCCCATAGTAAAACCTTTTGTTAGCATATCTGCTACTCTAGCATCACTGTTATCTTTTAACATTTCCATTTTAATTCCCATATATGATGAAATATCTGCTATAAATCCTTTTTCTTTCTTTTCTACTTTGTATTTTTTTAATAATTTTTCGCTATCTTTGACAAAGTTTTCATATCCTTTTAACTGCCCTTCTAGTATTTTTTTTATTTTGTTATCTTTGTTGTTTATTGTTCTTATTAAGGTAGTTGTACTTTTTACTCCCATACTTGCATTTTCATAAATATATAATAGTAGTTCATTATTTTCATTCATAATAAATCATCCTTTCATATTTATTATAAATAAAATAGTTTTTTTTATACTTCTTTTGTTTTACTAATTTTTTTAGTTTTAGGTCTTTCATTAATTATTTTATTATATATATAATATATTTCTTCAGTGGTTAATTCATCTTTATTTTTATCAATTTTTAAAAGTATTAAATCATTTAAAAAATAAAATATTTTTTCTGCTAATTCGGCACCAGATGAAAATGCTGAAGGGTTTAATTTTAAAGAATTTTTATCATTATAAAGTGAAAGATATTTAGGTGTACCTTTCTTCAAAACTATGTTACCTAATACAAATATATTGCCATTACTTACATATTCCCAAAATTCTGGGCTTTCATACTCTGGTAATTTGGCTATATTTGAATTTACTAATAAGTATACTTGTTTACTCTGACTTCTATAATTAGTTATAATTGTTATGAGTTTATAATCTAAATTATAGTGATTATTTACTATTTCTTTAATTACTTCTAATAAAGATAGATCAAATATTGCTTTACTTTTTACAGTGTTTATCCTGTCAATAATTGATGCTTTCATTTCTCTTACATCTTTTCTTACTAATGATATTCTTTCATATAATAAATCTAGATATTCTTTAGAACTTTCTTTTTTCTTTTTGTTGTTATAGGTTATCTCTAATTCTTTTAACCATGTAACATTAACCTTTATTGCTTCTTCTGTTAATGATATACCTAATTTATCTTTTAAGTAGTTGTTTATCATAATTCACCGCATTTCTAATAATTCTTTATTAAATTATATCATATCAAGAGAAAAAAAGAAACATACTTATGTATGCTTCAGTTATACTAATTCTAAGATAACCATTAAAGCGTTATCTCCTTTTCTTTCAGTTGTTTTAATAATTCTAGTATATCCACCCATTCTATCAGCATAACGAGGTGCTAATTCATTGAATACTTTATTAACACAAGCTTCGTCATTGTGTAAGAATGCTAGGGCTAATCTTCTTGATACTAGAGTATTTTTCTTTCCATATGTTACCATTTTATCAAAACTTTTTCTAACTTCTTTAGCTCTTGTTTCAGTTGTAACAATACGCTCATTTTCAATTAGTTGCTTTGTTAAAGTTGCTAACATACTTCTTCTATGTTTGTTATCTCTTCCTAGTTTTCTATAAGCCATAATATCCTCCTAACTAATCTTCATCTCTGAAATTTAGACCCATACCTTTAACTTTATCAATTACTTCTTTTAATGATTTTTTACCTAAATTTCTAATTTTCATCATTTCATTTTCAGACTTGTCTGTTAAATCTCTTAAAGTTAAGATTCCTGCTCTTTTTAAGCAATTATATGCTCTTACAGATAGATCTAAGTCATCAATTGAAGTTTCTAATGCTTTCATATTAGGGTCTTCTGCTTGGGAACTCATTAATCCAGTTTCATCTGCTATTTCATTTAAGTCTGCTAAAATTTCAAAATGTTCTATTAAAATTCTACTAGCTAGTGCTACAGATTCCTCTGGAGTGATGCTTCCGTTTGTCCATACTTCTAATATTAATTTATCATAGTTATTATCTTGTCCTACACGTGCTGATTCTACTTCATAGTTTATTCTTTCTATTGGAGCATATAGACTATCAATAAATATTACATTTTGTTTTGATTTATCTCCATATAATACTTTATTTTCTTCTGCTCTATTATATCCACGACCATTTGATATAGTCATTTCCATATTTATGCTTCCGCCTTCTACTAAAGTGCAAATTAATTGCTCTGGATTTAATATTTCAATATCAGCATCACATTCGATTTGAGCTGCTGTTACTTCTCCAGGGTTATCAGCATGTAATCTTAACATTAAGCTATAATCATCAGAATGATTCTTTATAACAACACTCTTAAGGTTAAGAACGATTGCTGTAACATCTTCAATAACTCCATCTATTTTTTGGAATTCATGAGCTACACCATCAATTTTAACACTTGTGATTGCATCTCCTGGTAATGATGATAACATTACTCTTCTTAATGCATTTCCTAATGTTGTTCCAAATCCTCTTTCAAGAGGTTCTATTTCAAATTTTCCATAATTATCGCTTTCAATATATTCTTTTACTTTATATTCAGGTTTTTCGAATTTTAACATTTTAACACACTCCCTTTCTAATTATCCACGACGTTTTTTTGGTGGACGACAACCATTATGTGGAATTGGTGTTACGTCTGTTATCTTTGTTACTTCTAGACCTGCTGTTTGCAATGAACGAATTGCTGCTTCACGACCAGCACCTAATCCTTTTACAAATACTTCTACTTTTTTCATTCCGAACATTTCTGCTGCTTTTTGTCCTGCTAATTCAGCGCTCTTTCCAGCTGCATATGGAGTAGATTTCTTACTTCCTTTAACTCCTTGAGTTCCAGAAGAAGCCCAGCATAAAGCGTTTCCTTCTTGGTCTGTTATTGTTATAACTGTATTATTAAATGTTGAACGAATATGTACTACACCAAATACTTCTGTCTTCTTTACTTTACGTTTTCTTGCATTATATTTTCCTTTTGCCATACAAGTTAACCTCCTTATTACCTATTATTTCTTCTTATTAGCTACAACTTTTCCTTTTCCTTTACGAGTTCTAGCATTTCTATTTGTTCTTTGACCTCTTACAGGTAATCCTTTAATGTGTCTTTTTCCTCTGTAACAACCAATTTCTTTTAAATTTTTGATATTAGTTGCTATTTCTCTTCTTAAGTCACCTTCAACAACATATTTGTCAATTTCTTTTCTGATGCTTGCTAAATCTTCTTCTGTTAAATCTTTAGCTTTTTTGTTAATATCAACGTTAGCATCATTAAGAATTTTTTTAGATAACTTTCTTCCAATACCATAGATATATGTTAAAGATATTTCAATTCTTTTATTATCTGGTATATCTACACCTTTTATACGTGCCATTATTATTCCTCCCTATTAACCTTGTTTTTGCTTATGTTTTGGATTTTCACAAATAACCATAAGCTTACCATTTCTTTTAATAACTTTGCATTTATCACAAATAGGTTTAACTGACGCTCTAACTTTCATTTTCATTCCTCCTATTTTTTATTATACACTATACGCCCATGTGTTAAATCATAAGGTGACAATTCTATAACTACTTTATCACCTGGTAAGATACGTATATTGTTTACACGCATTTTACCAGAAACATGGGCTTCTACTATGTGACCGCCTTCGATTTCAACTTTGAATTTTCCTCCAGGTAAAATGTCTATTACTTTACCTTCTGTTTCAATACATTCGCTTTTACTCACATTATCATCTCCTAACTCTCATTTTAGAGATTTCTATCACCTATATACTTCAGCACCTTATATGTGCATACTCAATATAAGTAATATTTAAATAATTATTTTTTTAATTTCATTAAATATATCTTGTGCTGAATCTTCCTTATTTATTTTTATTCTACTTAAAACACCTAACTTATCATAATAATCTATTAATTCTTTAGTATTATTAATATATGCATCAAATCTATTTAAGAAAGTTTCTTTGTTATCATCGCTTCTAATTTTAAGGGTATTATTGCATTTATCACAAATTCCTTCTTTAATAGGCTTTAATGCTTCTATGTTTAAGTTATATGATGCTCCACAATTTGGACATACTATCCTACTTAGTGTTCTTTCAAGAGCTAAAGATTTATCAATATCTAAAAATATTACACTACCTAAATCTTTATTTAATTCTTTTAATAGATTTTCATAAATTTTTGCTTGAGTAACATTTCTAGGGTAACCATCTAAGATATAACCATTTTCACAATTACCTTTTGATAATCTATTTTTTAGTAGTGTTGTTATTGTTTCATCACTAATTAAATTACCTTTATCCATTTCTTGCTTTAAGTAAACTCCTAAATCCGAACCAGAATTTACTTCTTCTCTTAAAAGGTCACCAGTTGATATATGAGGAATATTATATTCAGCACTTACCAATTTTGATTGAGTTCCCTTACCTGCAGCAGGTGGGGCAATAAATATAATATTCTTCATTATCTAACACCTCTATAATTTCTATTTACTAAACTGCTTTCTAATTGTTTACAAGTTTCTATTGCTACTCCTACAACTATTAAGATACTAGTTCCTCCAACGCTTACGCTTGTTGGTAAGTTAGTAGATATAAAACTTGAGAATACAATTGGAAGTCCTGCTATTACAGCAATGAATATTGCTCCTATCAGAGTTATTCTTCCTAATACAGTTTTAATATAATTGATAGTTTCTTTTCCTGGTCTTACTCCTGGAATATAACCTCCTTGTCTTGATAAATTCTTTGATAGTTCACTTGGATTTACTTGTATAAAAGTATATAAGAAACTAAAAGCAAATATCAAGATTATGTAGGCTGCGAATCCTGTTGGAGTTGTGTAGTTTACATATTTTGTTACGAATGTTACAAAGCCATTTTCACTTTTCATAAGTCCTGCTATAAATGTTGGTACAGTAAAGATTACTGATGCAAAGATTACTGGCATAACATTAGCAGAATTTAATTTGAAAGGTATATAGTTTTGTTTTGCTCCGTAAGCTGAATTTGTTTGATTAGAATATTGGATAGGAATTCTTCTTTCAGATTCTTGAACAAATACTACTAATACAATTATTGCAATATATGCTAGTATAAATATAATGAATTCAATTATTCCTAAGAATAGTGAAGCATTATCTAATACAAGTGCTTTAAATGTATCAATAAATGTTTGAGGAACTGTAGCTAGAATACCAGCCATTATTATTAAAGATGTTCCATTTCCAATTCCTTTTTGTGTTATTTGGTCTCCTAACCATAATAGGAAAGAAGTACCTGCTGTTAAGATTAAAGATACTCTTAAATATTCTATAGCAGTTCCATTATTAATCATTGCAAATGACATTGCAAATCCTTGGATGAATGCTATTATTATTCCTAGATATCTTGTAATCTGATTTATTTTTTGTCTTCCTGTTGGACCACTTTCTTTTAATTCTGTGAAATATGGAAAGATGTCCATTTGAAGTAAACTTGTTATAATTGATGCTGATATATATGGCATAACTCCTAATGCAAATATTGAGAAATTCTTAAGTGAACCTCCAGTAATTGCATTATATAAGTCACCAAAATCAACATTTTTTAATGAAGTTACTCCAGGTACTGGAATAGTTGTACCTGCTATAAATATTAGTAAACAAATAAAAGTGAACCCTATTCTTTTTCTTATGTCTTTATTCTTAGGACTTGCTAAGAGTTTAAGGTTTTTAAACATCTTAGATCACCTCTATTTTTCCACCAATTGCTTCAATCTTTGTTTTTGCACTAGCTGTAAATTTGTTAGCTTTTACAGTTAATTTTTTAGTTAATTCTCCATTTCCTAATACTTTAATTCCGTCTAATCTCTTTTTGATTAATCCAGTTTCTAGTAATAATTCTGGAGTTACTACTGTTCCGTCTTCAAATCTATTTAAATCACTTACATTAACGCAAGCATAAAAAGTTCTGAAGTTGTAATTGTTGAATCCTCTTTTTGATAATCTTCTGAATAATGGTAATTGTCCACCTTCAAATCCTAATCTTACGCCGCCGCCACTTCTAGCGTTTTGTCCTTTTTCACCTTTTCCAGCTGTTTTTGAGTATTTTCCTCCACGTCCAACTCTTTTTTTCTTAGTAGTTGAACCATAGGCAGGTTGTAATTCGTTTAATTTCATTATCCTCTAATCTCCTCAATAGTTTTTCCTCTTAATTCAGCAACATGTGCTGGGCTCTTTTGACCTTTTAGGGCATTTAAAGTAGCTCTAGCCATATTGATTTTTGTGCTTGAACCAAGACTTTTTGAAAGGACATCTTTTACTCCGGCTAATTCTAGTACATCTCTAACTGGTCCTCCAGCTTTTACTCCAGTACCTTCAGCAGCAGGTTTAAGCATTACTCTTACTGCTCCTTCTTTGGTAATGATTTCATGTGAGATTGTACGATTATCAATTAATTCAACATTGATTAGGTTTTTGCTAGCAGCTTGTGTTGCTTTCTTTACTGCATCTGGCATTTCGTTTGCTTTTCCAGTTCCTAATCCTACTTTTCCTTTTCTGTTTCCTACTACTACTGTAGCTGAGAAACGGAATTTACGACCACCTTTTACAACTTTTGTTACACGATTAATATCGATAACTTTTTCTTCTAAGTCACTTTTTGGCTTATTGAAATTGTTGCGGTTACGACGTTTACCATTGTTGTTTTTTCTTTGTTGTTCGTTTGTGATTTCTTTTTTAACGTTTTCTTCGCTCATAGGTTTTCCTCCTTATTAGAATTCTAAGCCGTTTTCACGTGCTGCTTCTGCTAAAGCTTTTACACGTCCATGATATAGGTATCCACCTCTATCAAAAACAACTTTTGTAATTTTTGCTTTTTTTGCTCTTTTAGCTATTTCTTCACCGATTAATTTTGCAGCTTCTACGTTACCACCATTTTTAATTTTTAATTCTTTTTCTAGAGTTGAAGCACTAACTAAAGTTACACCTTTTTCATCATCGATGATTTGAGCAGTGATATTTGCGTTTGAACGGAAGACATTCAATCTTGGTCTTTCACTTGTTCCTGATAAATCAGTACGTATTCTTGAGTGTCTTTCTTTACGCATATCATTTCTTGATACTTTATTTATCATAAGTCCATCTCACTTTCTTATTATTTAGATGCTTTCTTTCCTTCTTTACGACGGATAACTTCTCCAGCATACTTAATACCTTTACCTTTATATGGTTCAGGTGCTCTTAAGGATCTTATTTCTGCTGCAAATTGACCAACAGCACATTTGTCAATTCCACTTATTTCTATTTCAGTATTGCTTATAGCTTTTACTTCTAAGTTTGATGGAATATCAACGTTATCTAAGTGTGATTTACCATCTTGAACTGATAATACATTTCCTTTAACAGTGAAACGGTAACCAACACCGACGATTTCTAATCCTTTTTTGTAACCTTCACTTACACCAATCATCATATTTCTGATGTTTGCATTTGTAGTTCCTTGCATTTCATTTGTGTGTTTTAGGTTATTTAATTTTGTAATTGTAATTTTATTATCTTCAATTTCTACTTTTATATCTTTGTATATTTCTAAAGATAATTCACCTTTTGGTCCTTTTACTTTTAATTCTTGTCCATTTAATTCTACATTAACTTTTTCAGGTATTGTTAATACTCTATTTCCAATACGACTCATTCGTATCCTCCTTACCAGATATAAGCGATTACTTCTCCACCAACATTATTTTTACGAGCTAACTTATCAGTCATAACTCCTTTTGGTGTTGAGATAATAGCTATTCCTAAACCATTTAATACTCTTGGAATATCTTCTGCTTTTGCGTATACTCTAAGTCCTGGTTTAGAAATTCTTTTTAATCCAGTAATTACTCTTTCTTTCTTATCGCTATATTTTAAAGTTAATGTTAGGATGTTTTGAACGTCATTTTTATTTACTTTGAAATCTGTAATGAATCCTTCATCTTTTAAGATAGCAGCAATTTGCTCCTTCATTTTAGAAGATGGCATTGTAACGTTTGCAGCACGATTTTGGTTTGCATTACGGATTCTTGTAAGCATATCTGCGATTGGATCTGTCATTAAAATCCCTCCTTCTTTTATATACTAGTATTTCTAGTTTTTTTGGTAATTCTACCAACTTGATTTTTTTACACCTGGTATTTGTCCTTTATATGCTAATTTTCTGAAACAAATACGGCATATACCAAACTTGCTCATTACTGCATGTGGTCTTCCACATCTTGAGCAACGACTATATTTTCTTGTACTAAATTTTGGTTCTTTTTGTGATTTAATAATCATTGACTTTCTTGCCATTGTTTTCCTCCTTATTTCCTAAAAGGAATTCCAAGTTCTTTTAGTAAATCATAAGCTTCTTCATTTGTTTTAGCAGTTGTAACGATAACGATGTCCATTCCTCTTACTTTTACAACTTCATCAAAATTAATTTCTGGGAATATTAATTGTTCTTTAATTCCAATTGTATAGTTTCCTCTTCCATCAAAGCTTTTTGGTGAAAGTCCTCTGAAATCTCTTACACGTGGTAATGAGATTGAAATTAACTTATCTAAGAAGGTATACATTTTATCTCCTCTTAATGTTACTTTACATCCGATTTTGTGTCCTTCTCTTAATTTAAATGAAGCTATAGATTTTTTAGCAGTTGTTTCTACTGGCTTTAATCCAGTTATTTTTTCTAGGTCAGATACTGCTGCTTCTAGCATTTTTGAATTTGCTACTGCGTCTCCAACACCCATATTAACAACGATTTTTTCTATTTTTGGTACTAACATAACAGTACTATATTTATGACTAGCCATTAGACTTGGAACAACTTCATTTTTATATTTTTCTTCTAGGCGGTTCATTGAAAATCCACCCTCCTTCCAAACTAGTTTGCAAATAAATTTATATTAATAATTTATTTTTCTTTGCTTTTTGTTTCTTTTTTTGCTACTTTCTTTGCAGCTTTTTCTTCAATTTTTTTAACATTAGATCTATGGATAGGTGCTTCTGTTTCAATTATTTCACCAGTACCACCATTGTTTCTAGGTTTTAAATGTTTCTTTACTAAATTAACACCTTCAACAATTACTTTTTCATCTAACACTTTGGTAATTTTTCCAGTTTTACCTTTATTAGCACCTGCTATAACGGTAACTTTATCACCAGTTTTTAGTTTCATACTATCCCTCCTTAAATATAGGTTTATAGCACGTCTTTAGCTAAACTTACGATTTTCATAAATCCTTCATCTCTAAGTTCGCGCGCTACTGGACCTAAAACACGAGTTCCGACTGGGCTCTTATCATCTTTGATAATTACGCAAGCGTTGTCATCAAATTTAATATAGCTTCCATCTTCTCTTCTAACTCCGAACTTACTTCTAACGATAACAGCTTTCACAACTTTTCCTTTTTTCACATTACCATTAGGAGTAGCTTTTTTAACTGTACCAACAACGATATCGCCGATGTTTCCAGTTTTTACTTTACTTCCACCAAGAACTCTGATTACTAATAATTCACGAGCTCCGCAGTTATCTGCTACTTTTAAACGACTCTCTTGTTGTATCATTTGTCTTTCCTCCTTCAAATAGATATATTATAGAATAACAGCTTTTTCAATAACTTCAACTAATTCATATCTTTTTGTTTTAGATAATGGTCTAGTTGCTACAAGACGAACTTTATCTCCAACATGTGCTGTATTATTTTCGTCATGAGCTGCATATTTTTTTGAATATTTAACTCTCTTTCCATAAATTGGGTTTTTCTTGTAAGTTTCTACTTTAACAGTTATTGTTTTGTCTGTAGCGTCACTTACAACAACACCAATTAATTCACGCTTATTTTCATTCATAAGGACTACCTCCTTTTAACCTTCTATTTCGCGTTCTTTAAGAATAGTTTTTAATCTTGCAACGTCTTTTCTTAATTCCTTAACTCTAGCAGGATTTTCAAGACTTCCTGTTGCTTGTTTGAATCTTAATTTTAATAACTCTTCTTTAGACTCTACGATCTTCTTATTAATTTCTTCAGTGGTTAACTTTCTTATTTCATTAGTCTTCATTCTTATCACCACTACTTTCTTTTTTTACAAATTTACATTTGATTGGTAATTTGTGAGAAGCTAATCTTAATGCTTCTCTTGCTGTTGCTTCATCAACTTCAGCAATTTCAAACATTATTTTTCCTTCTTTAACTACAGCTACCCATACTTCTGGTTCACCTTTACCTTTTCCTTGACGAGTTTCAAGTGGTTTTTTAGTTAAAGATAAGTTAGGGAAAATGTTAACCCATACTTTTCCACCACGTTTCATATATCTTGTCATAGCAACACGGGCTGCTTCGATTTGTTGAGATGTAATCCAAGCTCCTTCTTTAGCCATTAATCCATATTCACCAAAGTGAAGTTCTGTATTACCTTTACTCTTTCCTTCATATCTTAGGCGGAAAGTTTTTCTATGCTTAGTTCTTTTTGGCATTAACATGAGAATTACCTCCCTTACTTTCTAAGATTTCTCCTTTGTATATCCATACTTTTACACCGATTTTTCCATATGTTGTATCAGCTTCTGCTGTAGCATAATCAATATCAGCTCTTAAAGTATGAAGTGGGGTTGTTCCTTCTGAATAACCTTCACTACGAGCAATATCTGCTCCTCCTAAACGTCCTGATACTAAAGTTTTGATTCCTTTAGCTCCTGCTTTCATTGTGTTTCTGATTGCTTTCTTTTGTGCAACTCTAAATGATACACGATTTTCTATGTTATGGGCAATGTTATCAGCTACTAATTGTGCGTTTAAATCTGCATTCTTTTCTTCTATTACAGAAATTTGAACATCTTCGTTAACCATTTTTGAAACTTTTTTCTTAACGTTTTCAATTTCAGTACCATTTTGTCCGATAACTAAACCTGGTTTTGAAACATGCATAATTACTTCACATCTCTTTGGATTTCTTTCAATAACAATCTTAGAGATACCAGCAGTTTTGAATGTTTTTTCTAAGTATTTACGAATTTGGATATCGTTATTTAGATTTTTAGCGAAATCTTTGTTATTTGCATACCATTTTGATTCCCAATCTTTGTTGATACCAATTCTAAGTCCTATTGGACTAACTTTTTGTCCCATTAACGCATCCTCCTTTACTTATTTTTTTCACTTACAATTATTGTAATGTGACTTGTTTTATGATCATTTCTTCCAACATGTCCACGTGAGTCCATTTTAGCTCTTTTCATTACTAATCCTTCATCTACGTAACAAGTTTTTACATATAAGTTTTCTTCATTTAAATTAAAATTATTTACAGCATTAGCAGTTGCAGAGTTTAATACTTTTTCGATTACTCTTGCTGCTCTTTGAGGTTGGTTTGCTAAGATTGCTCTAGCTTCGCTTACACTTTTTCCTCTGATTAAATCGATTATTAATCTTGTTTTACGAGGAGCAATTCTTACTGTTAATGCTTTCGCTTTAGCTTCTGTTCTTTCCATTGCTTTCACGCCTTTCTATAAGTTTTATTTTTTCTTATCGTCGCCGTGTCCACCAAATTTACGAGTCATAGAGAACTCACCTAATTTATGTCCTACCATATCTTCAGTTACATAAACTGGAATAAATTCTTTACCATTATGTACTGCAAAAGTGTGTCCAATAAAATCAGGATAAATTGTTGAACGACGAGACCATGTTTTAATAACTTCTTTTTTTCCAGATTCATTCATTTTTTGAACCTTAGCTAGTAATCTTTCGAATACGTAAGGTCCTTTCTTTAAACTTCTTGCCATCTTATTTCATCCTTTCTTTATTTCTTTTTACGACGAGTCACGATATATTTATCTGATTCTTTTTTATTTTTTCTTGTCTTGTATCCTAATGCTGGTTTACCCCAAGGAGTCATTGGTCCACTTCTACCTACTGGAGCTCTACCTTCACCACCACCATGTGGGTGATCATTAGGGTTCATAACAGAACCACGAACTGTAGGTCTTATTCCTTTATATCTTGTACGACCAGCTTTACCTACTTTTACTAATTCGTAATCTTCATTTCCTACTACACCAATTGTAGCACGGCAAGTACCTAATATTTTTCTTGTCTCACCACTTGCTAATCTAATTAGAACATATTTGCCTTCACGTCCTAAGATTTGAGCACTATTTCCAGCACTTCTTGCAAGTTGTCCTCCTTTACCAGGTCTTAATTCAATATTGTGAATTACAGTACCTACTGGGATGTTCATTATTTCCATAGTGTTTCCTACTTTAACATCTACTTTTGTACCTGATTCAACAATTGCTCCAACTTCTAATCCTTTAGGAGCAAGAATGTAAGATTTTACACCGTCTTTATAAGTAATTAAAGCAATGTTTGCTGATCTGTTTGGATCATATTCAACACTTGTTACTCTTGCAGTGATACCATCTTTAATTCTTTTGAAATCAATCAAACGGTATTTTCTTTTTACACCGCCACCACGATGTCTGACAGTTATTTTTCCTTGATTGTTACGACCATTAGTTTTAGATTTAGTTACTACTAAACTTTTTTCAGGAGTTGTTTTTGTAATCTCTTCATTATTTAAATAACTTTTTTGTCTTTGTCCTGGTGTATTTGGTTTTAATACTCTTGTTGACATTTTTATTTCCTCCTTTTATTAGTCGAAACTAATAGTGTTTCCTTCTGCTAATTTTACAATAGCTTTTTTATATAATTTTGTTTTACCTGTATATTTTCCAACTCTTTTATTTTTTGGATGAATATTTGAGGTAGTAACATTTTCAACTTTAACATTGAATATTTGTTCAATTGCTTGTCTTATTTGAGTTTTATTTGCTCTAACATCAACTTTGAACGCATATTTTCTTTCTGCTTCCATAGCAGCTGATTTTTCTGTTATTATAGGTGCAAAAATAATATCGTAATTATTCATTTGTTAGCACCTCCTCTAATTTATTTAATGCAGACTCTGTTATTAATAAGTTGTCAGCACTTACTAAATCTAAACTATTTAATTCATTAAATAAAACTATTTTTACATTTGCTAAGTTTCTTGAAGCTAAGCAAACATTTTCATCTAATTCATCTAATACAACTAATACTTTATGATTAGTTAAGTTTAACTTATTTAATAAAGTAGTCATTTCTTTTGTTTTGTTTGTTTCGAATTTGATTGCATCTACTACTACTAACTCTTTATCTGTTAATTTGTAAGATAGAGCTGATAATAATGCTAATCTCTTTTCTTTCTTATTTATTTTCTTTTTGCAGTTCTTATTTGGGTTTGGTCCAAATACGATTCCACCACCACGCCATTGAGTAGCTCTGATGCTTCCTTGACGAGCATTTCCTGTTCCTTTTTGTCTCCAAGGTTTTCTTCCACCTCCAGAAACTTCACTTCTAGTTTTTGTAGAAGCATTTGACATTCTTGCATTTGATCTTATTGCAATTATGTCGTTATGTAATACAGCATCATTTGGTTCTATAGTCCAAACGTTATCTTTTAATTTAATATCCTTAACCTTTTCACCACTTTGGTTTAAAATATCTATCTTAGACATTATTCTTCCTCCTTTGTCATCACAACTAAATATTATGTATTGTAATTATATAATCTTTTATTCTTCTGTTTGTGATGCAGTGTCTTCTTTAGTTTCTGTTGCTTCTGCTTGAGTTTCTTCTTCATTGATATAAGTAATTAATTCAACTTTTTCATTTACTTTATCCATGTTTTTGATAGCAGATTTAACAAATACTAAAGATTTTTTAGGTCCTGGAACATTTCCTTTAATTAAGATAACATTTTTGTCTAAATCAATTTGTATTACTTCTAGATTTTGAACTGTTACTTGTTCTCCACCCATATGTCCAGGCATTTTCTTTCCTGGTAAAACTCTCATTGGTAACATTGTACCAAGTGATCCTACACCACGATGATATTGGCTACCGTGTCCCATTGGTCCACGTGATTGATTCCAACGTTTAATAACACCTTGAAATCCTTTTCCTTTAGAAGTACCGGTTACGTCAACCATTTCTCCTTCAGTAAAGATGTCTGCTTTGATCTCTTGACCTAAGCTATAATTACTAACATCGACACCTCTAAGTTCTCTTAAGAAGCGCTTAGGTGTTGTGTTAGCTTTCTTTAGATGACCTGTTTCAGGTTTATTGCTTCTAGTTTCTTTCTTTTCTACTGCAGATAATTGAATTGCATCATAACCATCATTAGCAACTGTTTTAATTTGGCTGATAACGTTTGGTTCTACTTCAATTACTGTTACTGGAACTAGTTTTCCATTTTTAGCAAAAACTTGAGTCATCCCAATCTTACGACCTAAGATTCCTTTCATTTTTCTTCCTCCTAATATTTGATTTGTATATCAACACCGCTAGGTAAATCTAGATGTGATAATGCATCTATTGTTTCTTTACTTGGGTTATTGATGTCAATTAATCTTTTGTGTGTACGACTCTCGAATTGTTCTCTTGAATCTTTATACTTGTGAACAGCTCTTAGAATTGTATACTTTTGAACTTCAGTTGGTAATGGTACTGGACCACTTACTTCTCCGCCAGTTCTTTTTACTGTTGCTACTATTTTTGCAGCAGCTTCATCAAGAATTGTGTGTTCATATGCCTTTAGCTTGATTCTAACCTTTGTATTTGACATATTTCTTCCTCCCTTCGCCTATATCTAGTATAGACATAGCTCCGAACAAATTACCTGATAACCCTTTTAAATATTTTACAACTTAACCGGGTGTATCAGCAACTTTGCACATCTTCGCCATCTACACGATTGTTATTGTACTA
>ERZ808240.3373-NODE-3373-length-15679-cov-17.587366_pt1 | contig 15679 bp, 17 predicted proteins | sample MGYA00521084_ERZ808240 | MGnify/ENA primary metagenome ERZ808240 (study PRJEB31516, sample SAMN03275571) | gut metagenome | biome: mammalia-associated habitat; material: feces | host: Papio cynocephalus | place: Kenya | collected 2012-08-06 ... | reverse complement strand
TCATCTAAGAGAATTAAATCTGGTTTAGTTGCAAGTGTCCTGATTAAAGCAACTCTTTGAATGCAGTGAAGACATTTTTTGTTAATTTCCTTTATTTATAAGGGATTGTTTGATACCTGATTCAAGCAACATTTTTAACCTAAAGGATATATATTTTATTAAAGTTTAACTTTTTAGTTTAATTAATTTTTTATTTATGTTAAGAAAGTCTTATTCTATATAGGTTTTAAGAAAGTGTCCTAATGCAACCTATATTTTTTAATTTTTAGAGTTATTATCTTCAATTTGTTTAGTTTCATTTACATATTGATAGTTTAAAGCATTTTCATTTGAAATAGCTGATTTGTTAGTTGCCTTTTCATAAGAATTTCTTGCATCTTTTGCGACTTGTCCACCTTTACGAGCAACTTTCAAATTTTCTTTAAAACCTTGAGGATTTTCTGATTTGGCTATATCACGAGTGGCGATTTCTCCTAAATCAGTAAGCAATACTTCTATATCAGTCATATTATCTCTTAAAGATTCTTTTCTAATGCCTTTATATGCTTTATATTCACTTGCTTTCATTCCAGACCAACTTTTATATATTTCATTAGTAAGCATTGCATATTCAACAGGTTTTTCAATGCCACCATCTTTCCAAATATCAGTTAATTTAAATCTATCAACCATTCCAGTTAGTCTTTTTTTAATCCATTCATCACTATAACCTTTACTGCGGTAATAATTAATAATTCTATTACCAGCGATTTCTGGATCGAATACTTCATCAATTCTTTCTTTACCAAGATTAGCTAACCACATTTTCATTGGCTCTGCTTTTGGACTTGGTACAGATTCAATAAGTCTAAATATTCCTTGTGTATCTAATGTATCAGTATTATAGTATTTGCCATCAGATGATTTCATTTTCAGTTGGTTAGTATTACTAACCAACTCACTTCCTTCGTTGTTTAATTTGTTTTTTAGCCATTTCCAATAATTTCTTGATTTTTGATAATCATTATTAGTTAATGCCCCAATAATATCAATAACACTAAAATAATATTCTTCCTTTTCTTCATTCCATATACTACGAATAGTACTATTTTCGAATAAGTTTGTAATTGTTTCTAATTTATTTTCTTTCATTTTTTCACCACCTTTTGTAATTATCATTATTTTTTAATTTTAGTTATTGATAGAGTATAGCCAAATGGTTTTAATATTTTAATTAATGTATTAATTTGGGGATGTTTAGTTCCGTTTTCTATAACTGCAATCATTTCTCTTACAGTATGTGCTTCTTCGGCCATTTGTTTTTGAGTAAGGCCAAGCTTATTTCTTAACTTAATAAAATCACATATTAAGTTATATTCTAATTCCATAACATCTTTTTCTTCATCAATATTGTTTATTATTTTATTCATTATTTCCTCGTATAATTAATCTTATAGAAATATTAATTAATTTCTATTATTGATTAATCCCTTTCTATTTTATATTTTTGAATTATTATACAACTCCCTAATCAGTTAATCCAAATATTAACGTACTTTTTAATTCACTCTTTAAAGACTTTCTTAGAAAATGGTTTAAAAACCTTAATGTAAATGTAATATCTTCACTATCAGTTTTATTAAAATCAGAATATAACGAAATATGTTTTAAAAACATATAAAAACCATTTAAATTATTCATACTATCGTTAAACTGAGTTTCATCAGCCATATTCGTACAATATAGATAATTTTCTGAATGTAATTCTATTTCATTAGAAAGTTCTAAGAAATCATCTATACAATATTTAAAATCATCTTTATCAATTATTTTTTTCCCTTTTTCATAATCATAGGTTTCTTCATACTTTTTTCGATTTTTAAATCAAAATGTTTTTCTAAATAATCACATACTGCTTTTTTTCTTTCTTTTGAAGTACAGTAATTTTTATCAATAGCTTTTATATTTTCATAGAAACTATCCGTAAATAAATTTAATTCTGTTAATTCTAATAACAAATTTTTAAACCCTTTGTTAAATAAATCTTGTTTTAAACATAAAAAAATATAATTTTCACTAGATTCTACTTCATAATATTTTAAATTAAAAATTTTATCAATTCTTTTTATAATATCATTCTTGTGTTCTTTTAAACTGCCTTTACTTAAAACAATAATTTCTGTTGCAATACCACAATTAATGTATCTTCCTATTTTTATTTCACCTTTAAAATGATCATATCCAATAATATCAATGTAGTCAATAGGCTACATTGATATTACAAAATATGTTTATATAAAATAGTGGAGAAGTTAAATATATTACAAACATAATTGTTAAGATTTAAGATTTTAATTCAAATTCCATTTAATTTCTATATTTCTACTTTTTGTTATATTATTTATCTTTCCTATATAAATTTTATCTATAAATTCTTCAATAATAATTCTGTTTAATTGTGTTAGATTTTGATATTTACTAAATATTTCTTTATAATCTTTTGAAGATTCTTTCTTTTTATAATAGGTTATTTTTTTAGAAATAGATTTTATTTGTTCACTATAAACTTTTTCGTCTTTATTATAGTTTGTAATTAGATTTTTAAATTGTTCTGGTGTAATAATTCCATTAACTTTATCTTCATAAATATTTTTTAAATAATTTCTTGTTTTAGAAATTTTATTTTGAGTATCAGTTAGTTCTGATTCTAACGATTTAATTTTTTTTTCAAATTTACTATTAACGTTTTCCGAGATTAAAATTTCTAATTCATTTTCATCATAAAATTTTTTAATCTTTTTATTAATTGCATCAAGTACTAAACATTCTAGCTTGTCATATCTAATTCCTTCTTTATTTTTACATTCATTATAACCATTATTACTAGAACAAACTAAATATTCATGTTTAGAAGAATTTTTCTTTCTCATATAATGGTTACATTCAAGACAAAATACTTTGCCAGAAAAGATATGAACATTTCCAGTTTTTTTAATTGGTTTAGTTCTTTCCTTTATAGCAATTTGTACTTTATTAAAAGTTTCTTTATCAATAATGGCCTCATGAGTGTTATTTTTTCTTATCCACATACTTTTATCTTTATTTTTAATTTTATGATTTTTATAACTAATTGTAGTTCTTTTTCCTTGAATTAAATGTCCTAAATAAAGTTCATTTGTTAGAATTGTTTTAATAGCATTAGAGTTCCATTTAATTTCTTCACGAGGTCTATTACTAGTTACATTTAACTTAATATCTTTTCTATATTTATAAAGAGAAGGGCAGGGTATTTCTTTACTATTTAGATATTTGGCAATACCTGTAAAACCTAGACCAGTTAGATATAAATTATAGATATTTTTTACAATTTCTGAAGCAACTGGATCTACTAACAATTTATTGTTGTTATTAGGATCTATTTCATAACCAAAAGCAGCAAAGGGAGAAATAAATTCTCCTTGTTTCATTTTAGAATTAAAAGCACTTCTTATATTATTAGATACATCTTCCAAATACCATTCATTAACAAGACCATTAATTTGTCTTGATTTTTTATTACCTAAAACTAAAGTATCAGCATTATCAGATAAACCAATAAATCTAATATTCCATTCTTTAAATTTATTATTAATATATCTTTCGACAATTTCCATATCACGGGAAAATCTAGATTGACTTTTACATAATACGATATCAAGTTTTCTGTTTTCACAATCCTTAATTAATCTTTCAAATTCAGGTCTATAAGTTCCAGCACCAGATAAATCTTCATCTGAATACTCATCTATTAATGTAAATTCAGGATGTTTATTTATGTAATCAATTAACATATTTCTTTGATTTTTAATTGATTCGCTTGTCTCATTTTTATTTATTTTATCTCTATTTCATTAGATAATCTTAAATAAATGCCTACTTTTAATTTATTACTAGTACTTTTCATTTCATACTCCTAACTTAATAATTAATATTAAATTCTAATAGTTCAATGATTCTATACAATTTTTTATTAATTATTTTTTTTAATTTAGTATCAGTTAAATTCTTATCTATAATATCAATAATATTGTATGTCATTGTTAACCCCTTTCATATTTAATATATTATAATTTTATTTAAAATAGACTTATGATAAATATATAGTAAATTAAAATCACAGCCAAAATGTAAAATGAAAACGAGCAAAAATGTAAAATGAAAATGAGTCAAAATGTAAAATAATGTTCACTTTTTTAATTTATTATGCTAAAATGGTAGTTAAGAAGGAGATTAAATTATGATAGAATATATGCCAAGAATTGCTGATAAAATATTAAAAAGAAAACTTGAATATATGGGAGGAGTACTAATAGAAGGTTGTAAATGGTGTGGTAAATCTACTACTGCAAAGCAAATATCAAAAAGTTACATAGAATTTCAAGATCCAGACAAAAAAATACAATATGACAAAATAAGCACTACGAAACCATCGATATTTCTAGACGGAGAAAAACCAAGACTTTTTGATGAATGGCAAATGTATCCAGTAATATGGGATTCAATAAGGACTGATGTTGATAGAACTGGATTAAAAGGTCAATATATATTGACCGGTTCAGCTAGACCTGCAGAAAATAAGGTTATGCACACAGGAACAGGTAGAATAACAAAATTACTTATGAGACCGATGTCATTATACGAATCACAAGAATCAAATGGTAAGGTATCATTAAAAGATATTATAGAAAATAAAGATATAGAAGGAGTATCTATTTTAAGTTTTGATGGAATCATTAATGCTATGATGAGAGGTGGATGGCCTGAAAGCCTTAAAATTGATGGTGATAACAAGTATGAAATTGCTAAAGACTATATAAAAAGTCTTATCAGTGAAGAAGTAAGTAGTTTAGATAATATAGAAAGAAATCCTCAAAAAATGGATGCAGTTTTGAAAAGTATATCTAGAAATATTTCAACTAGTGTAAGTAAAACAACTATAATAGAGGATGTAGTTAATGGATTTTCAGGTAATATAAGTAGGCCAACATTAGATGCTTACTTAAGTACTTTAGAAAAACTTTTTATACTTGAATATATTCCGGCAACTAATTTAAATTTAAGATCTAAAACACCACTACGTGTATCTCCTAAAATAGAATTAGTAGATCCGTCACTAGTAATAGCATCATTAGGTTTAAAAAAGAATGATTTAATAAACGATTTAAATTTTACAGGATTTATCTTTGAAAATATGTGTATAAGAGATTTAAGAATATATGCTGAAAGTTTAAATGGAAATTTAAGTTATTATAGAGATAAAAATAATTTTGAAGTTGATTGTATTTTAACATTTGATAATGGTAAGTGGGGAGCTATTGAAATAAAACTTGGTGCTGGAGAAATACCAACTGCAGCAGAAAATTTAAATAAATTTAAAGAAAACATAAATACAGATAAATATGGAAAACCTTCATTTTTAATAATTTTAACAGGTGATGAATACTCATATAAAAGAGAAGATGGAATATATGTTGTGTCTATTGGTACGTTAAAAGATTAAAAGTGTCTAAACATTAGAGAAGTTTTAACTCTTTAAATAAATAATAAATTGTATAAGAAATATTATAAAAATTTTTGATATAGAGTATAAAATTACTTATTATGTTAAATTTTTCCATTATAACAGAAAAAATGACAAATTATAAATATTTTTCCATTGTAACAAAAAAACTTTTATTTTTTAATTATTTGTGGTATACTTTTAATAAGAGGTGAAATACTATGCTAAAAAGAGAATATTATTTAAATAAAATAAGAGATTTTTATAATGTTAATTCATTGATAAAAGTGTTATGTGGTTTAAGAAGAAGTGGTAAGTCAGTAATTTTAAAACAAATTATAGATGAAATACAGACAAATGGAATAAAAGAAGACCATATTATATATATTAATTTTGAATCACTTGATTATGCTAATATAACTAATGCGATTGAATTAAATAATTATATTAAAAGTCTTGTAAAAGATAAAAAAACATATTATGTATTTTTAGATGAAGTTCAAAAAGTTGTTGAATTTGAAAAGGCTATTAACTCTTTGAGAATTACAGATCAATTTAGTATTTTTATTACTGGATCTAATAGTAAAATGACTTTTTTAGAATTATCTACAGATTTATCTGGAAGATATGTAAGTTTTAGAGTTAATCCATTGTCATTTAAAGAAGTTGTGGAGTTTACCAATACAAAAGAAGAAAATTATTTAGAGTTGTTATTAGATATTTTTGAATGGGGCACATTACCACAAAGATTTATGTTTGATAATAAAGAATCTAGAGAAAATTATATAAGAGATGTATATGACTCAATACTTCTAAAAGATGTTGTTGATAGACTTGGTATAACTGATATTACATCATTTAATAAAATATTACAATATGTTTTAGAAACTGAAACAAGAGAATTTTCTGCTACTAATGTTTTAGATTATTTAGAGAAAAATAATAATAAAGTTGCTACTGACACACTGTATAAATATTTAGATGCATTATGCTCGACATTTATTGTTAATAGAGTTTACAGATATGATATAAATGGAAAAAATGTTTTAAAGTCATTGAATAAATTTTATGCTACTGATTTAGGTGTAAAAAAAATTAAAACAACTAGTAAAGAAGTTAATTATTCACAAGCTTTTGAAAATATGATATATAATGAATTAATTAATAAGGGATATGAAGTATACATAGGTAAGACACCTAAAGGCGAAATAGATTTTATTGCTTCAAAAGATAAAAATATCAAATATATTCAAGCTTGTTATGATTTATCTAATGAAGAAACTAGAAATAGAGAGTTTAGAGCATTTGACAATATTGATGACAATTATCCGAAATATGTCATTTCCAAAGATAGTGAAGATTATTCTCAAAGAGGAATTAAACATTTAAATATTTTTGACTTTTTAATGAATGATGATTTTTAAAAATTAACTATATTAAGTATTGTTACTTATTTCAATATTTTTTTATATAAAATATTTTATCCATTTTTGTAAATTCAGAATGTTTATTTATGTAATCAATTAACATATTTCTTTGATTTTTAATTGATTCGCTTGTCTCATTTTTATTTATTTTATCTCTATTTCATTAGATAATCTTAAATAAATGCCTACTTTTAATTTATTACTAGTACTTTTCATTTCATACTCCTAACTTAATAATTAATATTAAATTCTAATAGTTCAATGATTCTATACAATTTTTTATTAATTATTTTTTTTAATTTAGTATCAGTTAAATTATTATCTATAATATCAATAATATTGTATGTCATTGTTAACCATTTCATATTTAATATATTATAATTTTATTTAAAATAGACTTATGATAAATGGAATAATAAATTAAAAGTATAGCCAAAATGTAAAATGGTAGTTAAGAAGGAGATTGGATTATGATAGAATATATGTCAAGAATTGCTGATAGAATACTAAAACAAAAACTTGAATAAATTCCGGCAACTAATTTAAATTTAAGATCTAAAACACCATTACGTGTATCTCCTAAAATAGAATTGGTAGATCCATCACTAGTAATAGCATCATTAGGTTTAAAAAAGAATGATTTAATAAACGATTTAAATTTTACAGGATTTATCTTTGAAAATATGTGTATAAGAGATTTAAGAATATATGCTGAAAGTTTAAATGGAAATTTAAGTTATTATAGAGATAAAAATAATTTTGAAGTTGATTGTATTTTAACATTTGATAATGGTAAGTGGGGAGCTATTGAAATAAAACTTGGTGCTGGAGAAATACCAACTGCAGCAGAAAATTTAAATAAATTTAAAGAAAACATAAATACAGATAAATATGGAAAACCTTCATTTTTAATAATTTTAACAGGTGATGAATACTCATATAAAAGAGAAGATGGAATATATGTTGTGTCTATTGGTACGTTAAAAGATTAAATGAAATATAATAATAAAACTTATCTATGTTCATAACTTATTCAATTGATTTTTTGAAGTGATTCTCGCTAGAAAATCGCTGTTACGTTTCATTGGGTGAAAAATATAAGTAAAAAATTAAAGTATGCTTCAAACTTAATTGAAACATACTTTTTTCTATGTTTAATCTAATTTATTGAATAGATCTTTGACATCAATCTCTAAAGCTTTAGCTATTTTTTGAACGGTATCTAATGAAAACTGCTTATCACAACCACTTTTGGTTTCGATTTTTTTTAAGTAATCTACACTAATGTTACTTTTCATAGCAAGTTTTACTTGTGTCCACCCCTTTATTTTTCGTTGTTTTTTTATATTTTGAGAAACCAAATAATATAAATTTTCCTTATCCATTTACCTTACCTCTTAAAATTATATAAATCCCACCAATATAATTTTCTCATTAAATTTTTTAAAAAAATTTACGATATAGTACACTTTTTTTAGAAAAATATGTTATACTTTACCTAAAGTAGTGGAATATTTAGTGGTGATAAATTATGAATTGTTTAAATCAATATTGTGATGCTGATGAAATAGAAAAAGATGATAACTTTTGCTATAAATGTGGTCATTGGACTGCAAAAGGATATTCTTTTATTAGAAATAAAGAAAATGTTGAGAACATTCTTAACGGAGCAGCTGTAAAAAAAGAAGATAATTTTTCTGTTATGATTAGTGTTGCATCACTTGCTTTTATTAGTTTCTTTATAATTAGTATCATAAGAGGAAATGATTTATATAAACCATTTTTTTACTTGAAAAGAAAAGCAAATAGTTATATTTATGGTTATAATGTTTCGATATTAAATACTAATAACACTTATAGTAATAAAATAGTCAACAACTATGATGAGGCATTAAACCTGATAATTGAAGATTTAGATAATCAAAGTTGGAAATGTAGTCATGAAATTGAAACATCACAATATGAATATGAAATACAAAATAAAAATTCTATTCCTATAGTAAGTTTTTGTGATGCATCAGATAATATTTCAAAAAAAATAACTAGTGTAATTGAAGAAATGTATAATCTATTTCCTAACATATCTGGTGCCTTGACCAACATATCTATTACAAATGCTTCAACTAATAAAGAATATATTGCTCGTTTTCAACCTATGTTTCAATTTGTTAATGCCAATGAAGATATTACGAAATATAATAAAGTAAATAAAACTCAAATACTTTTAAATAGTTATTATTTTTTAAATGAAGATATTATGAATGCACCAATATCAAGCGTTGTTGGAAGTGACTGGTATGTTAATGATGCAACTTGGGAAAGCACTATTGCTCATGAACTTGGACATTATATTTCTTTCACAATATTTTTAAGACAAAATAATTTAAATAATATTATATTTGTAACTGAAGAAAATGAAGAAAAAATAAATAATGTTATGAATGATTTTGATAAAGGAAAGTTTTCTTTGGCAATAATCAATAAAGCTTTAGAAAATTATAACAGTAAATATAATTTGAATTTGAATATTGAAGACTTTGCATTAACTATTTCAAAATATGCTGGTGTTAAAGATAAAAATGGTAATTTAATTGCTGATGAAACCATTGCTGAAGCTATACATGATTATTATCTTCATAAGGAAAACATGAAGAATAGCAGTTATGAAATTATACAAATAATTAAGCAAAAATTATAAGGAGAAAATACATATGAAAACATGTTATAACTGTGAAGGTACAAATAAAAATACAGATTTGTATTGTAGAAACTGTGGATGTAAATTAAAAAGTAATACACATTATATTTTAATAAATATAGGTACAATTATTGCCTTTGCCTTATTACTTTTTGTAATATTGCTGTTTGTAGCGTCTTATATTGTAGATTAGAATTTAAAGGAGTTAAAAAGTATGAAAGAAGAAAAAAAATTAAATTATTATAATGAAACTGTAGATGAACTATACAAAAGACTAGAATCTAGTGAACGAGGTCTTACTGAAGCAGAAGCAAAGAAACGATTAGAAAAGTATGGGGAGAATAAACTAACCGAACAAAAGAAAAAATCAAATATAGCGTTGTTTTTGGAGCAATTTAAAGATTTTATGGTTATTTTACTTATTTTTGCTTCTATATTTTCTGCAGTTATATCATATATTCAACATGAATCTTATGTTGATTCAATAATAATAATTATTATAGTTATAATTAATGCAGTATTGAGCTTTATTCAAGAAAAGAAAGCAGATGTTGCTATTCAAGAATTAAACAAAATGTTTATAACCAATAATTATGTTATAAGAAATGGTATAAAAGAATCTATTGATGTTAGAAATATTGTCGTTGGAGATATAATAGAATTAGAAGCTGGCGATTATGTTTCGGCTGATGCTAGAATCATATCTTCTGAAAGTTTAGAGATAAATGAATCTACCTTAACTGGCGAATCTAAATCAATAAAGAAAAATAGTGAAAATATAACCGATGAAAAAGAACTATATGAAAGAAAAAATATGGTTTATGCTGGTTGCAACGTTACTAATGGTCATGCTTTTGTTCTTGTATGTGCAACAGGTATGAATACAGAACTAGGTAAAATTGCAACAAGTTTAATTGATAAAAAAGCAGATATAACACCACTTCAAAGAAAAGTAAATCAAATAAGTAAAGTATTAACATATATAATTCTTGCAATTATCATCGTTATGATGGGCTTAGGACTTCTTATGAAAAACGATTTTTTTGATATTTTAATGCTATCAATATCTCTTGCTGTTGCTGCAATACCTGAAGGAATGAGTTCTATAATAACTATTATATTATCACTTGGAATGAGTGCTATGGCAAAGAGAAATGTTATTATAAGAAAAATTGCTTCCGTTGAAACTCTTGGTTCGACTGATATAATTTGTTCGGATAAAACAGGAACAATAACACAAAACAAAATGCTGGTAAAATCTATATATGTTAATGAAAACTTATATAGCGATAATGATAATATTCCTAATAGTGATTTGTTAAAATGGTGTGCATCACTATGCCAAAATGTTGTTAAAAATAATGATATCTATATAGGTGATGAAACTGAAGTTTCAATTTATAAATATTTAGAAAGCATTAACTTTCCTTTAAATAATAAAACAAGAATAAAAGAGTATCCGTTTGATTCTGATAGAAAAATGATGACAACAATAAATAATATGGATGAAAAAATATATTCTTTTACAAAGGGAAGTTTAGATTCAGTTATAAATAATTGTAATCAATATATTGTAAATGGAAAAATATATATGATGAGTCCAGAATATAGACAAAAAATATTTGATATTGAAAAACAACAATCTAGGAAATCATTAAGATTACTTGCTTTTGCATTTAAAAATCAAAATACTGATGATCCAGAACATGATATGATATTCATTGGACTAATTGGAATGATGGATCCTCCAAGAGAAAGTGTTCCAAGTGCAATTAGTATTTGTCATAAAGCAGGATTAAAACCTATTATGATAACTGGTGATAGTATTAATACTGCCATTGCAATAGCTAAAGATGTTAATATAATTGATACTGATGATAAAGCAATTGAAGGTAAATTCGTCGATAAAATGACAGATGATGAGCTTCTTGATGCTGTAAAAAAATATCAAGTTTATGCTAGAATTACACCTAGTACAAAATTAAGAATTGTTGAAGCGTTACAATCACTTGGTTATGTAGTTGCTATGACAGGAGATGGAGTAAATGATGCTCCAGCAATTCAAAGAGCTGATATTGGTATAGGTATGGGAATTACTGGTACTGAAGTTGTAAAAAAAGTTGCTGACTGTATTTTAGTTGATGATAGTTTTTCTACAATTGTAGATGGTGTTGAAGAAGGTAGAAGAATAACCACAAATATTAAAAAAGTAATTTTATATTTGCTTGCGGGAAACATTGTTGAAGTTATACTTGTTTTTGCTTCTATGATTATGAATATGGAAATGTTTACAACACTTCAATTATTATGGTTGAATTTAGTTACGGATTCAATTCCAGCAATAATGCTTGCTTTTGAAAAAAGTGAAAAAGATGTAATGGAAAATATGCCATCTAATAGATTTAATTCAAGTTTCTTTACTCCTTTTTTAACGGCAAAAATTGTAATAAGTGCTATTGTTAGATCTGCTGTAATGCTAGTACTATTTATATATTATTCAAAAAATTATGATGTAAATACTGCTGGTTCTCTAATGTTTATATTTTTAATAGCAAATGAATTGCTATATTCTCTAACATGTAGAAATCTTAAAAAATCAGTTCTAAATAAAAATATTTTTGATAATAAGAGATTATCTATTGGATTAGCAGTAATAGTAGTAATTCAAATTATTGTCTTAACTACAGGATTATCAAAATTCTTTATAGTAGATAATATAGGAATAAATAATGTTTTAATTACACTAGGTATATGCTTTGCTGTATTTGTCATAGGGGAATTAGTTAAACCATTATATGTAAAATTATTTAAAGATTATACGGAGGTAAAAAATAATGAAAAATAATAATTCAACTACATTTATAATAGTTTCTGGTATATTTGTTTTATGCGTATTCGCTTTTGTTGTTGCCTATAACATATTGCCAAATAATAAGGAAAGCAATTCATATTATGTAAAAGTTGGAGATGATATGAGTGCAAAAATAGAAACTGTTGAAATTCGTGATGGTAAATTATATATCACAACATCTGGTGATCCAATAGAATATTGTGTAAAATCAACTAAATCAAAACCTGATTCTAAAAATTTATGTTGGAATAAAATAGAAAATAATATTGCTTCAATATCAATTTACAGATATAAAAAGTATTATATTTGGATTAAAGATGATAAAGGAAATATTAGTAATTATTTAACTGTAAATTCTAATGAAAAAGATAAAAATTAGTTAGAAATATGATATAATTTTTATTGAATAGGAGGTTTATATGCTAACATATGAAGAAATTTTAAACTATTGCTCTAATTATAAAATAGAGAATGGAATTGTTTTTGACAAACGAACAAATAAACAAGTTTTAGACGAAGATACAATATTGAAAGTGAAAGCATCTGTTTTATTATTTAAAGAAGCAAAAGAATCATATCAATCTGATGTAAGGCAGTTTGGCAATATTACAAAATCACAAGAGGATTATATTAAAAAAACTATGGAAAAATTTGGCGTGAATAGTGAAGAAAATAGTTTTGGTATTAATAAATTAGTTAATGCAATACTTTCTTCAAATGGTCATTACGAAGAAAATATGTCGGGTAAAGATATATTTAATAGTAAATTTTCTATTCTTGTTGGTGCTAAAAAAGATTACGGAATTGCTTATTTAAAATTAAAATTTAGGGAAAAAGGATTAGATATTGAAGATATAAAAGTTAGCCAAGATTTGTCAGAACTTCAACACAATGGAATTTCAAAAGTTATTATTGATTTTAAATTAAAAAAATATCAAAAAGAAGACATTATACAATTAGGAGAAAATGAACTATTTCAACACCCAAAAGCTCGGGAATTAAATGAATTAGAAAAAAAGAAACAAATAGCCAAACAAAATGGTGATCAAAAGTCTGCTATATATTATCAAAATGAAATAGAAAAAATAGTAAAAGAAAATGAACTATCAATTTCTCCAGAAGAATGGGATAAATTAACTGATGAGCAAAAAATATCATATTATAAGATCAAAATGAATGAATCTAAAGTTTTTAAAGATGAGGTTAGCTATAATTTTTGGCAATCTAATTTAAAAAGTTTGCAAGATAAAAAAGAAGCAAGCCATAATAGTCAAAATTTAAATGTAAATCCAAATAGTCAAAGTTTTGCAAATCAGGCCGTTGATAATAAAGCTAGTGAAGGACAGCATAAAGACTTTAAATATTATTATAATGAAATGATAAGAGTTCTTAAATCGTATGATCCTAGTATTAACATGACAGAAGAACAAAAGAAACACTTTATTGGGGAAGTATTCTATAACGAAATGTATATGATTGAAAATATTACTAATAATAAAGATATTGAAACATTAACAACTTTAGTTGTTAATGATCTGAGTAAGAATGAATTAGAAATAAGATTATCTAATATAATTATTGCTGAACTTCAAGAAAAATATAAAGAATTAAATCCTCAAATTCAAGAGGTTAAAAATGAAAGTATTAAACCAAAAGAACAATTAAATAGTTCTAAAGAAATTGACTTGTCTGGGTTAATAAACGAATTAAAAACAAGACTAAATCAAATAAAAAATGCTTATCATGTGATGATTAAAGATGGATATATTGATGATCAAGAGCTCGAAACACTTACTTTTATGATTAGTAAAGTTATTAATGATGGCTATACTTTAAAATCTCTTGCCACGAGTCAAAAAGATAATGATGTTATAGATTCTATCATACAAATATTGGAGGAACAACAAAAGAAAATGATAGGTGTACAATCTGGAATTAAGGAAATAGGAAGAGGTTTATAAAAATTATTTTAAATTGGAGGTACAAATGGAACTATATAATGTTTTTAATATGCCATTATCTACTGATAATGAAAGAAGAAAAATACAAGAAAAGCAATTGCTTGGTGAAGAATTAACATTACAAGAAAAGTTAAAAGCAGGTGTTAGAGATCATGTGATTAAAGAAATTGGAAATTATCAGTGTAAACCAGATTATTGCTATAGATGCGTTCCTGAAAATGTTTTAGAACTGTATAAGCAAAAAGGTTATATTTTTGATAATAGAAGAACAGATTATATTGAAGGGCAAAATAATCAAGGAATAGATTGGTATTTAGGTGGTGCTATGCCTTGTAATGAATACGGATTTATAATTATTGAATGTCCTGCTTATAAAAATTATTTTATTCCTGCAAGGGATGGAGGATATGGAATGACTGATGATATTTATGTAAGACATATGAAGTCATCGCCTCAAAGAAATCCTATTCCGATTTCAATGATTACAAATATTTTTGATTATAGAGCAATATTACAAGAGCAAAATGCAGCAGAAATCAAAGGTAGAAGTAGATAAAAAATACCCTAGTAACTATTAAAGCTACTAGGGTTTAATTTTAATTATTTAATATAGCATAACAATAATCATATACATTTAAATGTTTATTAATTTCTTTATTAATAATTTTATCTTTAAAATCAGTTTCAAAAAGATTAAATAGCATTTCTATTGTAAAATTTTTCTTTTCTTTTTCAGTTAGTTCTAAATACTTGACTGAAAAAAATAATAAATGATTATATTTCGCAAAATTAACTATATTTTTACTATAACTAGGATCTAGTTTATTTAATACTTCTTTTAATAATATAATTATATCTTTAATATTAAAATTAATGTAGAAGTTTTTATTTTCTAATAAATAAATTGCTAACCTAACTTTATCAACATTACATAAATTATCATACATATCTATTAAATCAAAAACTTTTTTAGTATTATTATCTAACAACATATTATACCTCTTTTCTTTGTTTATACTTTTAAAATCAACTTAAATTTTGAATAAAATTTTTAATTTAAAATTCTGTTTTTTAGAAAAATCAAAAAGATTAAATATTGATTTTTCCCTTATTTTATGGGCTATAAGCAACTTTTCTTAATTACTACCTGTGTCTATACTATATTCATCCAACTCGTTGCTTCATACCTCCAGATAAATTATTTGGTTTTTGATTCATAAAAGA
>ERZ808240.3372-NODE-3372-length-15690-cov-12.591238_pt1 | contig 15690 bp, 13 predicted proteins | sample MGYA00521084_ERZ808240 | MGnify/ENA primary metagenome ERZ808240 (study PRJEB31516, sample SAMN03275571) | gut metagenome | biome: mammalia-associated habitat; material: feces | host: Papio cynocephalus | place: Kenya | collected 2012-08-06 ... | reverse complement strand
CATGGCCCGAGTTCAGGGCTTTGTCAAGAGTCGAAAAAGTAAAGGAACATTATGACCAAATTCGAATCTCTACAGGCATTTTATAAAGGAAAACGTGTGCTCATCACAGGCCATACCGGCTTCAAGGGCAGCTGGCTTGCCCTGATGCTTCACAGGCTCGGTGCGGAGGTCTATGGCTATGCGCTCGAGCCACCGACGGAACCGGCGCTGTTTCAGCTCCTTCAGCTGGAAAAGGACATACATTCCGAAATCGGTGACATCCGGGACTTCCCGCATCTTCAGCGCTTTTTCGAAACGGCACGTCCGGAGATCGTCCTGCATCTGGCAGCGCAGCCCATTGTGCGCACCTCCTATCTCTATCCACGGGAGACCTTCGAGACCAATGTGATGGGAACGGTCAATATTCTGGAGGCCCTCCGCCTCTATAATGAAGCACACGATGAAAAGGTACGTTCCTTTCTGAACGTGACGACCGACAAGGTCTATGAAAACCCGGAGCAGGCGGACCATGCGTTTCGTGAGGACGAGAAGCTCGACGGCTATGACCCATACAGTAATTCGAAGTCCTGCTCCGAGCTCGTAACCCACAGCTATCAGAAATCCTTCTTTTCGACGACCGGCTCAGCCGCGCCGGAGACGGCGATTTCGACAGCACGCGCGGGCAATGTCATCGGCGGAGGTGATTTCGCAAAGGACCGCATCATCCCGGACTGCGTGCGGGATACCATGGCTGGAAAAACCATCCATGTACGGAATCCGTACAGCACGCGTCCATACCAGCATGTGCTGGAGCCGCTCTATGTCTATCTCCTGATTGCCATGCAGCAGGCCGTAGGCGGGAAGAATGACACGGAGGGCGACGAGGGCGCGCCGGAAGCATTGGCCGGAAGCTATAATGTGGGCCCCGACGAGGTGGACGCCATCACAACGGGCGCACTCGCGGATCTTTTTGTAGAAAGCTGGGGAGAGGGCGCCTCCTGGCACAGCGATGCCGAGGCGGATGCACCGCATGAGGCAGCGTATCTCAAGCTCGATACCCGAAAGCTGAAGGAGCGCTTCCACTGGCAGCCACGCTGGCATGTGACGGAGGCAGTACAGGAGACGGTGGCATGGTACCATGCCTTTTCCGAGGGCGCCGATCTACGTGCCCTGACCGAGCAGCAGATTGATGCATTTTTAGCAGATGAAGCAGAAAAGAGTAGAACATGAAGAAGACAGAGCAGGAGGCAAGACAGGAAATCCTTCATCTTGTCGCAGAGTATGCAAAAAACTATAAGGTAGCACCGATGCAGGAGCCCTACCATGAGGGCGACCGCATCCCGTATGCAAGTCGGGTCTACGACGAGAAGGAAATGGTGAATCTGGTCGACAGCGCGCTGGAGTTCTGGCTTACGGCCGGACGCTATACCGAGGCCTTCGAGCAGAAGCTCGGCGAGTACCTGGGGGTACGTTATGTGAGCCTCGTGAATTCCGGCTCCAGCGCGAATCTTCTCGCGTTCAGCACCCTGACGAGTCCGCTTCTCGGGGAACGGCGTGTGAAGCGTGGGGATGAGGTCATCACCGTGGCCGCAGGCTTCCCGACGACGGTCACACCGATCATTCAGTATGGCGCGATTCCAGTGTTCGTGGATGTGACCCTTCCAACCTGTGATATCGATGTGACGAAGCTCGAGGAGGCGTATTCTGAAAAAACGAAGGCCGTCATGATCGCCCATACGCTGGGAAACCCGTTTAATCTGAAGGCGGTGAAGGACTTCTGTACGCGGCATGAGCTGTGGCTTGTGGAGGACAACTGTGATGCGCTGGGCTCGACCTATACGATCGATGGGGAAACGAAGTTTACGGGCTCTGTGGGCGATATCGGCACCTCCAGCTTCTATCCGCCACATCACATGACGATGGGCGAGGGCGGTGCGTGCTATACAAACAACGCCCTGCTGCACCGCATCATGCGCTCGATCCGTGACTGGGGACGTGACTGCTGGTGTGCACCAGGCCATGATAACACCTGCCATCATCGCTTCGACGGCCAGTATGGGGAGCTTCCGAAGGGCTATGACCATAAGTATGTCTACAGCCACTTCGGCTACAATCTGAAGGCAACTGACATGCAGGCCGCGATCGGTGTGGCACAGCTCGAGAAATTCCCGGGCTTCGTGGAGCGCCGGAAGCATAATTTCCGCTTCCTGAAGGCGCTTCTTCAGGCCGGAGGCGCCGAGGAAAAGCTGATTCTCCCAGAGCCGGAGGCCCATTCGGATCCGAGCTGGTTCGGGTTCCTCATGACCTGCCGGGAGGGCGTCGATCGAGAAAAGCTCGTTCGTTTCATCGAGGACCATGGCGTACAGACCCGAATGCTGTTTGCCGGCAACCTGATCAAGCATCCATGCTTCGATGAGATGCGGAAAAGCGGGGAAGGCTATCGTGTGGTGGGAACGCTCGATACGACGGATCGCATCATGCGGGATACCTTCTGGGTGGGCCTGTACCCGGGCATGACGGATGCGAAGCTTCAGTACATGGCGAACATCATTCTGGAGGCGATACAGCAGTGAGCGAGGAATTTACCTTTGATCTTGAACGAATTCATAAAGCCAATCTCGAAATTCTCCGTGCCATCAAGGCCATCTGCACGCGTCATCACATCACGTACCTGATCGATTCCGGTACGCTGCTTGGCGCGGTGCGGCATAAGGGCTTTATTCCCTGGGATGATGACATTGACCTCTGCTTTCGGAGAGAGGAATTCGAGCGCTTCGTCACGGTGGCGCGGGCGGAGCTTCCGGACAATATGCAGCTGGTGCTGCCGAATGAGTACCGGGGCGGGCAGGCCTTCTATGACTTCGTACCGCGGGTGATCTATCTGAATTCCCGCCGCCATTCGGAGAATGATGCGGATATGGAATTTTATGAGGGAAAGCTGAATCACCTCTGGGTCGATCTCTTTATTCTGGATCGCCTTCCGGAGAGTCCGCTCCGTGCCCGTGGCATGAAGCTGCTCCAGCAGATCGCCTTCGGCCTCGGAATGGGACATCGGCGGACCCTGGACTGGACGAAGTACCATGGTCTTCAGAAGCTCGAGGTGCAGGTGCTCGCAGGCGTGGGGCGCTTCCTTCCGCTTCCGATGATCTTCCGCCTGCAGGAGCGCTGGGGACGGAGCTGTACGGACCGTGTGCAGCAGCTCGGTGGGAAGAGCCCGAGCGGGAAATCCTTCTTTTCCAATTATCAGCCGGATTTTCAGTACTGTACCGTCGAGGATGCATGGGAGGAGCCGGTGGATTTCCTGTTTGAGGGCGAGCTCTTCACCGGCCCGAGGGCCTGGGATCAGGTGCTGACGATGCTGTATGGCGATTATATGAAGCTTCCATGTCCAGAGGATCGACATCCTTCCCACAGTGGACAGGAGCTGGAGATTCTGGATGCGGAGCACGAGGAGGGAAAGGACACACTATGAAGCTGCTGAGCATTGTGGTTTCTGCCTACAATGAGGAGGCAGGCCTCGACACCTTTTACCGTACCACCCGGGAGTATGGAGAGGCACTGCAGGCGAAGGGCTGGAATTATGAGTTCATGTTCGTCAATGACGGCTCTCAGGACCGGACAGCCGAGATCCTGGATGCGCTGTCGACGGAGGATCCGGCGCATGTGCGTGTACTTCATTTCTCCCGAAATTTCGGCCATGAGGCGGCGATGACAGCCGGTCTCGACTATGCAAGGGGCGATGGGCTCGTCTTTATGGACGCAGACCTGCAGCATCCGCCGAAGTACCTTGCAGACATCGTCGACCAGTTTGATGAGGGGGTACAGGTGATTTCCATGGTCCGCACGGAGAATAAAACGGCCGGACTTCTGAAAAATATCACCTCGGGTGGCTTTTACTGGCTCATCAATCGCATGTCGTCGGTGCATCTGGAGGCCAATGCCTCGGACTTCTTTGCCATTACCCGCCCGGTACAGAAGGTGCTCATGAAGAATTATCGAGAAAAGGTGCGCTTTTTACGCGGCTACGTGCAGAACGTCGGCTTCCGAAAAACGACCATCTGCTATGAGGCCGCACCGCGCGTGGCCGGGAGCAGCCATTATTCCATCAAAAAGCTCTTTGCCTTTGCGATGAACACCATCATGTGCTTCTCGAATATGCCCCTCCGGCTTGGGATCTTCGCGGGGCTTTCCAGCGGATTTCTCGGTCTTCTCGTACTGATCTATACGCTGGTTACACGCGCGGGTGCACCGTCCGGGTATGCTACGATCGTTGTACTGCTCTGCTTCATGTTTGCCGTCCTGTTCATTGTTGTCGGCATCATCGGGGAGTACATTGCCGTGCTGTTTGAGGAGCTGAAGGACCGTCCGATTTACATTGTAGAGGACAGTCGAAATCTTTCGGAAAAGGCAGAGTAAACGGGTGGAGGAGACCATAGCCTGGTGCCGGACGCCTGGGCTTCAGCATTGTCCCTGTGAACACGCGCGGGATGTCTGGAAAGGCCCAGGAAAAGCCGTAGGAACAGCGTGTCGGTCTGTACGGTTATATGTGCAGAATGGCAGAGAGTCGGAATGATTTATTGGATGATTTGCCATGTGAAAGAGCAGGAAAGCCGAAAGACTTCTCTGCTCTTTTTGCAAAATGCACGAAAGAAGGACTTGAAACAGGAAAAACCATGAAATAATACACAAACAAATCAAAGGATTTTCATGGTGAACAGAAGTATTCTCTATTCTTTTCATGGACCGGTCTTCCTATAATACAATCAAAAGCGGCGGGGGAGTCCCGCCAAGGGAAAACAATCATAGGAGGATTGGATTATTATGAAGAAGGCACTTAGCTTACTTACCGTTTCAGCAATGGCAGTTTCGATGCTCGCAGGATGTGGAAGCTCGAAGCCAGCAGAGACTACCGCTGCTCCAGCAGCTACCGAGGCTGCAACAACAGCCGCTGCTACAGAGGCAGCTTCTGAGGCTGCAACCGAGGCCGCAGCCGCTGCAACGGATGCAGATCTTTCAGATAAGAAGGTCGGCGTATGTATCTATCAGTTCTCAGATAACTTCATGACACTCTTCAGAAATGAGCTTCAGAGCTATCTTGAGTCCCTTGGCTTCAAGCCGGAGAACATTGAGATCGTCGATGGTGCCAATGATCAGGCAACACAGACGAACCAGATCCAGAACTTCATCACGAAGGGCGTTGACTGTCTCATCATCAACCCTGTAAACTCCTCTTCTGCAGCAACCATTACCGATATGGTAACCGCAGCCAACATTCCTCTCGTATACATCAACAGAGAGCCGGATGCACAGGAAGAGCAGAGATGGGCAGACGACAACATGAAGGTTACCTACGTTGGATGTGACGCTCGTCAGTCCGGTACGATGCAGGGCGAGATCATTGCAGATCTTGACAACCACGGCGATATCAACGGCGATGGCAAGGTTTCCTACATCATGATCGAGGGCGATCCGGAGAACGTAGATGCACAGTACAGAACCGAGTTCTCTGTCAAGGCTCTGAAGGATGCCGGTATTGAGGTTGAAGAGCTCGATGATCAGGTTGGTAACTGGGATCAGGCACAGGCTCAGTCACTCGTTGCAAACTCTCTTGCACAGCACGGCAAGGACATCGAGGTTGTATTCTGTAATAACGATGCCATGGCTCTTGGCGCTCTGCAGGCAATTGAGGCAGCAGGCGAGACCGTTGGCACAGATGTTTACCTTGTAGGTGTGGATGCTCTTCAGGAGGCATGCGACAACGTAAAGGCTGGCAAGCAGACCGGTACCGTATTTAACGATCACATTTCTCAGTCTCACTCCGCAGCAGATGCAGCTGTCAAGTACATCACCGGCGGTGACAATGAGCATTACATCGGCTGCGATTACGTAAAGGTTACAGCAGACAACGTTGATGATGTTCTGGCTTCCCTTGGCTAATCAGGAGACCATGTAAACATTTACGAAGTATAGGAAATGGGTGCGGGTGCACATGCTGCACCCCACCCGTTTTTTCAACTTATTATGAATGCTTGGAGGGCAAAATGGCGGAATATAAACTGGAATTACGGAATGTGTGCAAGTCATTCCCCGGTGTAAAAGCGCTGGATCACGTAAACCTCGCCGTTCGTCCAGGTACTGTTCACGCACTCATGGGAGAAAATGGTGCCGGAAAGTCCACACTGATGAAGTGTCTCTTCGGTATCTATCACATGGACGAAGGTGAAATTTATCTGGATGGCGTAAAGACCAAGATCGATAACCCGGATGAAGCCATGCTGAAGGGCGTGGCCATGGTGCATCAGGAGCTGCAGCCGGTACCGGCCAGAAACATTGCCGAGAACATGTACCTCGGACGTTTCCCGGTTCATAAGTATGGACCACTGCAGGTCATCGATCACAAGACGATGTTTGCGGAGACCGATCGCTGGCTGAAGGAGCTGGGCCTCGATTATAATCCGAAGGCACTGCTCGGCTCCCTGTCCATTGGACAGATGCAGATGGTCGAAATCGCGAAGGCGGTTTCTCATGAGGCAAAGGTGATCATCTTCGATGAGCCGACCTCCTCCCTTTCTGATAAGGAAGTAGAGTTCCTCTTTAAGGTGATGAACCAGCTCAGAGATCGCGGCGTAGCCATGATTTACATCTCCCATAAGATGGATGAAATCAAGCGGATTGCCGATGATATTACCGTCATGCGAGATGGTACCTATGTCGGCACCTGGCCGGCTGCCGAGCTGTCCACGGATCAGATCATTGCAAAGATGGTTGGACGTGAGCTCACGAAGGTATACCCGGATCACACCCATGAAATCGGTGACGTCATCCTCGAAGCAGAGCATCTTTCCTCCATCCACCCGAAATCCTTCCAGGACTGCAGCTTTACGATTCGTAAGGGCGAGATCCTCGGCTTCGGTGGACTGGTTGGTGCACAGAGAACGGAGCTTATGGAGGGCCTCTTCGGTATCCGTCATCTTGCTTCCGGCACGGTGAAGATTCATGGAAAGGAAGTCCATATCAAGCGTTCCCGTGATGCGATGGACGCCGGCATCGGTATGATCACCGAGGACCGTCGAGGAAATGGTATCTTCGGCTGCCTGTCCATCAAGGATAACACGGGTATTTCCATCTACAATAAGCACCTGAAATTTGGCTTTGTACTCGATCATCCGACCATCAACAAGATCGTGGATGACAGTATCAAGCAGCTGTCCATCAAGACCCCGAGCATGCAGCAGCATATCGAGAACCTCTCCGGTGGTAACCAGCAGAAGGTCATCGTTTCAAGATGGCTCGCCAATGATCCGGAAATCCTGATCATGGATGAGCCGACCAGAGGTATCGATGTCGGCGCGAAGCACGAGATCTATGAGATCATGGAGCAGCTGGCCGAGCAGGGCAAGGCCATCATCATGATTTCTTCGGAAATGCCAGAGCTTCTCGGCATGGCCGATCGTGTCTATGTAATGTGTAACGGTAAGATTACAGGTGAGATTAATCAGAAGGAAGACATGACGCAGGAGAAGGTAATGTCCTTCGCTACGCAGTTCTGAATCTGATTCGATAGATAAGGGGAAAGAAAATGCAAAAATCACAGAAAAAGAAAATCACCGATTTTCTCATTAACAACGGTGTTATCATCGTTATGTTTATCCTCGTTATTTATACAGGATTAACAACCAAGAACTTCCTGACAGCGAACAACTTCCTGAACCTCCTCGCAAACATGTCCTACAGACTGGTAATTGCCCTCGGTATTTCAGGCTGCGTTATCACCGGAGGCTGCGATCTTTCCGGTGGACGTATGGTTGGCTTCGGTGCATGTATCGCAGGTACACTTCTTCAGAAGCAGGATTATGCGGGACGCTTCTTTAAGGATGGCTTCATGGCCTCCATCACACCGCTGAATCCATTCGTTGTACTGCTGCTCGTCATGCTGATCTGCGGCTGCTTCGGTGCCATCACCGGATGGTTCATCGCCTACCTCAGTGTTCCGCCATTCATTTCCACGCTGGCAATGATGGAAATCATCTATGGTCTCGGCCTCATCTACACCGGTGCAACTCCGCTCGGTGGCTATGTTACAGGCTATACCGCTTTCTCTACAGGACGCTTCCTGGGACTCAGCTTCCTGATCTGGATGGCCATCATCATGGCCGGTATTACCTGGTTCATTTACAACATGACCCGTCATGGTAAGTACATGTATGCCATCGGTGGCAATGCACAGGCTGCAGAGGTCGCTGGTGTACCTGTAAAGCTTACCCTTGTACTCATCTATGCAAAGGCATCTGCCTTCTTCGCAATGGCAGGCTTCATGCTCGGTGCCAAGGCCGGTGGTGCATCCATCAATACCGGTCTTTCCTACGAGATGGAAGGTATCGCAGCCTGCGCCCTCGGCGGTGTATCCGTCACCGGTGGACGTGGTAAGGTTTCTTCCGCCATCATCGGTGTTGCTGTCCTCGAGCTTCTGAAGGTAGCCCTCCAGTTCCTCGGTGTCGATGCAAACTCTCAGTACATTGCCATCGGTATCGTCATCTTCGTAGCGATTTCTCTCGATATCCGAAAGTACGTTCAGAAGAAGTAATTGAGGGAACAAATTCAATCGTTTATAATATGGGCTGTGGCGATCGTCACAGCCCATTTTTTGTACCTGCTCTTCACAGAGCAGAAGGCGATGATGCCGAAGAACGAGCGGATGCGTTCATCTGAACGCGGATGCACGCTCGGTATGAACATACAGATGAAGTGAGGTTTTTTTATGACATACCCTATGACGGTTCTGACAACGGCTGCGGCCGATCCTGTGACAATGTTTCTCAGCCAGCATGGCATTCAGCTGATTCTCTGCGTGCTCGTGATTTACTGTGCCGCGAAGCTGCTGATCTTTCATGATCCGGACTTTATCCGTCCGAAGGAGTGGGGAAAGATCAAGGAGGAGAATCTTCGGCCCTATACGAACGAGATGGGCATCCTCGTGCTGATGTTCGGCGTCTGCATCCTCGTGATGGAGGTCGTGAGTCAGTACGATGGCCTGATGGGGCTCCTGTTTATGATCCTTTCCATCGCGGTGGTATTCTATCGCTTTAAAAAGATTGAAGACAAGTATGGGAATCTCGATCATCACCAGAAGGTAGAGGACTGATCGACACGGAGGTTTGCATTGAATAAATATAAGGTGATGCTGGTGGATGATGAGGAGGATGTAATTCGGGTCATCATCCATAAGATGGACTGGGAGAAGCTCGGCTTTACGGTGCAGGGCTATGCCCACAATGGACTGGAGGCCCTGGAAATGGCCGAGGAGGAGCAGCCGGATGTCGTCATGACGGACATCAAGATGCCGTTCATGGATGGACTGGAGCTGAGCCGCCGCCTGAAGGAACAGTATCCGACCATTAAGATCATCATTTTTTCCGGCTTCGATCAGTTCGAGTACGCGAAGGAGGCCATCCGCCTGGAGGCGGAGGAGTACATCCTGAAGCCGATTGATGCAGAGGAGCTCCGGACGGTTTTCGAACGGATCCATGGCGCCCTGGATCAGGAGTTTGATGAGAAGCAGAACATCAACATGCTGAAGAACTACTACATGGAGAGTCTGCCGATCCTGCAGGAAAACTTCTATACGGCGCTCATTGAGGGACGCGAGCCGGCCAATGCACTGAGCCGTGACATGATGGACTACCAGATCAGTCTGGAGGGGCCGTATTTCGCGGTTGTCATTCTGCACAACAGCCTCACCCTGGCGCCGGAGGGCATCAATCCGCTGCTCATTACCATGTCGGTACGCCGCCTGTGGGAGGAGCACCTCGACGCGAAGTGGCATGCACGTTTCTTTACCTACCTCGGGGATACCGTCCTGATTGTTCAGCTTGAGCAGCCGACGCTTCTTACGAAGCTGACCGATGACTGTCAGGTGCTGTGCCGTCTCAGTAAGCATGTATCGAATGCGACGATTACCGCCGGGATCAGTAAGGTGGTGAACCATGTGCTGAATCTCCCGGAGGCGTATGAAAGCGCGCGGGAGGCCTCGTCCTATCGTGTCATCTATGGGCGAGGACAGGCCATCAATATCATGGAGGTTGCGCCGGAAACGCAGAAGGAAAATGTGGAAGCTGCGTCGTCCGAGGACAGTGAGGACCGGCTGTATCCCATCTTTAAGGCGATCAAGCTGAATACTCCGGAAGAGCTGGACCGACAGATCGATGCGTTCCTGGCGAAGGAGGCACCGGTGAGCCCGTCGCTGCAGGAGTATCGCTTTTTCGTTCTGGAGCTGGTGACGGAACTTCATCGTTTTATGAACACAAACCACCTGTCGATGGAAGCGGTGTTTGGCAAGGATGAGGATCTGCTGCAAAAGGTGCAGCATTTCGACCTTCAGGCACTGGCTGCCTGGACGAAGGAAAGCACACATCGGATGCAGGCACTTCTCAGGGCCTCGCAGAGCGACAGTACGCGGAACTTTGTAGCGAAGGCCGAGGCCTATGTGCATGAAAACTACAGGAACAAGGACCTCAGCGTTGAAAGCATCTGTGATTACCTCGGCATCAGCGCCGCCTATTTCTCCACGGTTTTCAAGCGGGAAACCGGAAAGACCTTCATTAATTATCTGACGGATATCCGCATGGAGCGCGCCGTGCATATGCTGCTCGATGAAAATGAGAAGACCTATGTGATTGCGGAGGCCGTCGGCTACAGTGACCCGAATTACTTCAGCTATGCCTTTAAGAAAAAATTCGGGGTATCGCCATCGAAATATAAGGCGCAGCAGAAGGCCGGCTCCGACGTAACGGCCTAGGCAGAAAGCAGGAGGACGTCGTGCAGATTGAGCAGCCATCGAAGAAACAGAGTCTGGCAGAAAAGGCCGTGAAGAATCCGTTTCCGCATACCATTCAGGGAACGATTCTGATGGCCTTTACCATCGTTTCCTTCTTTCTTCTCATGATTCTCGGACTGGTGCTCTACCAGCTGTTTGCACGTCGTATGCGGACGAGCTCCGTGGAATCGACGGAGCAGATCGTGCAGCAGTCCGTCGTGAACCTGGAGGATTACCTCGCAAATATGCGCCGGATTTCTGATGCAGTCTACTATAATGTGATTAAAAATGCAGACCTCGGTACCGACAGCATTGACCGTGAGATGGATCTGATCTATGAGGCGCATCTCGATAATCTCGTCAGCATGGCTCTGTTTACTGCGGATGGGCAGCTGATTTCTGCGTCGCCGATTGCAACGACGAAGGAGAACCTTGACGTGACGACCCAGAGCTGGTTCACCGAGGCGCTTCGAAAAACCGATAATCTTCATTTCTCTACCCCACATGTTGAAAATCTTTTTCTGGACCCGGCCTATCGCTATCGCTGGGTTATTTCCCTGAGCCGTGCGGTCGAAATCTATGAAAACGGCACACCGACCATGGGTGTACTGCTGGTGGATATGAATTATTCGACCATTGAGCGCATGATGGAACGGATCAATCAGGATTCGAGCGGGCAGTACATCTATCTCACCGACTCGAGTGGCAGCATCATTTACCATCCGAAGCAGATGCAGATCAATTACGGCATTCTGAAGGAAAACAATATCAGTGAGGCGCATTACCAGGATGGTCTCCATACGGAGAGCTACCAGAATGCGCGGCGTCAGGTATTCATGAATTCCGTGTCCTATACGGGCTGGAAGATGATTGCTGTCATTCCGGCAAGTGCGTATGGCGTGGATGCAGCGAGTCTCCGCTTCCTGGTCATTCTGCTCGTGTCCGTGGCGCTTCTCATTATGCTGTTTGTCAATCAGATCGTATCGCGGCAGATTTCACTTCCACTTAATCGACTGAATCGCTCCATTCAGCGGATGGAGGACGGGGATGTGGTGCCGGAGGACATCTATGTCGGTGGCTCTGAGGAGGTAGAGCATCTGGGCCGTACCCTTCGGAGCTCGATGCGTCGGATTTCACAGCTCATGGCCGACATCGTGGTCGAGCAGGAGGAAAAACGGAAGTCCGAGATGGATGCCCTGCAGTCACAGATCAATCCGCACTTCCTGTATAATACCCTGGATTCCATTGTCTGGATGATCGAGGGAGAGCACAATAAGGATGCGGTGTTTATGGTGACGCAGCTTGCAAGCCTGTTCCGCATCAGTCTGAGCCGTGGGAAGAACATTATTCCGATCGGGCAGGAGCTTCGACACGCGGAAAATTATATGAACATTCAGAAGGTGCGGTACAAGAATAACTTTTCCGTGGTGTTTGACATGGATGAGCGGATCCGGAATTATCTTACGGTGAAGCTGATCATTCAGCCGATTCTCGAAAATGCCATCTACTATGGCGTCGGGGATATGGACCCGGAGGACGGAGGTGAGATCCACATTCATGCCTGGATGCTGCCGGAGGTGGACAGCGAGGCTGGAAAGAGTGCATCGGCTGGCGATATCTACATTGAGGTGCGGGACAATGGCTATGGGATGCCGCCAGAGGTGTGTGAAAATCTGTTAAAGGACGATGAGGAAGCACGGAAGAGGGTGCCGAAGCATGGCTCGGGCGTGGGTCTCGTCAATGTACATAAGCGGATTCGGCTGCGCTTTGGAACGCAGTATGGACTTCATGTGGTTTCCGAACCAGATGAGGGTACGACGGTCACGATTCATCTGCCAGCCATTCCAGATACACCGGAGAATCAGGAAATGCTGGAGCATGGACACTATCCAGGCCGCTCTGCGAAGGACCCGGAAGGAGGAAGTCAGAATGCATGAAGAACATCGTATGCATGAGGAACAGACCTTTCTGTGGCCGATTGTTGCCGTGCTGGTGGTCGTGATTCTCTTCTGCTCGGTGATGCTGGTTCGAGGTACGGGAGAGAAACGACGCCAGATTTCGGTCATCGTCAGTGATTCCTCTGCAGAGCGCTGGGTGCCGCTCAAGGCAGGGCTGACGCAGGCGGCGAAGGACAACGACATTGACCTGAGCTATGTGTATACCGATTATCTGGATGATGTGTATAAGCAGACCGCCCTCATCAATCAGGAGATCGCCGATGGCGCCGATGGAATCATTACGGATTTCTGCCTGAGCCGCGGAACGGCCGAGCTGGTACGAAATATCATCTCGCGGGTGCCGGTGGAATTCATCATCAATAATGTGGATGCCGATGCCGATATCTCTGGAAACTATGCGACGGTGATGACCAACAACTACGAGGTTGGGCGGGCCATCGGCAATGAGCTGGTCATCGATTATGGGGATCAGCTGCAGGAAGTACGCATCGGTATTGTGGCGGGCAACCAGCAGCAGTATGCGATGCAGGATCGCCTCCGGGGCTTTCTGGATGCGGTGAAGGCGGAAGCGCCGGACATTGTCTGGACCGTGGAGGAGAGCCGCTTTCTGGAGCAGGATATCCGACGCTCGATGGAGAGGACGGCGGCGGATGTGATCATTGGCCTCGATAATACGAGCCTGGAGGCCGCGGTGGATTATCTCGCGGAAGTCGACACGGAGCACACACCGGAACGGATGCTTTATGGTGCAGGCTGCAGTGAGAAGCTTGCATACTACATCGACAACGGGACCATTGCGTCCATGATCCTGCCGAACGAATTCAGCATTGGCTATCAGAGCCTGACGGATCTTTCGGCGAAGCTCGAGAATCGGATGCTGACGCTGGAGGATCGGGAGCAGGGCTTTAATGTCGTGCATCAGGAGAATCTGTTTCGGGAGGAGAATCAGCGCATCCTCTTCCCGATTGTGCAGTGAGGAGAATGGAACATGAGAAAATACAGAGGACGAGGCTTATCGAGAGTGATGGGACTGCTGCTCCTCCTTCTGCTGAGCGGCTGCAGTGCGCAGCAGAAGCTGCCGGCGCGGAAGACGGATGGAAAGCTGAAGATCGGAGTCTCGGCCTATGACCAGTACGATGCCTTCGTCTCCGAGCTGATCCAGGATCTCAATGATGAGGTGCTCGCGGCGAAGTCGAGTGAGACGCAGGACATTGTGCTCGAGGTTTACAACGCATCGCAGAGTCAGAGCCGACAGAATGATGAGGTTCAGGAGATGATCAATGCGGACTTCGACGTCATCTGCGTAAATCTCGTGGATCGCACGGCACCGACGGAGGTGATCAATGCGGCACGGAATGCGGATGTGCCGATCATTTTCTTTAATCGTGAGCTCGTCGAGGAGGACCTTCTTCGCTGGGATAAGCTTTACTATGTGGGGGCCAATGCCTTCGAATCCGGCACGATGCAGGGCGAGCTGGCGGCGGAAGCTATCCAGGAGGGACGTGTCGATCGGAATGGCGATGGAACGATTCAGTATACCATGCTGGAGGGGGAGGCCGGGCATCAGGATGCACTGGCCCGCTCTGAAAGCAGTGTCAATCGCCTGCTGGAGCTCGGCGTAAAGCTGGATCGCCTGTCCTATGCCATTGCCAACTGGAATCGTGCGCAGGCGAAAACACAGATGGATAAGTTTATCAAGCAGTATGGAACGGGCATTGAGCTGGTGCTCGCGAATAATGATGAGATGGCGCTGGGCGCGATCGATGCCTATGAGGCCAGTGACATTCCAGAAAGGGACTGGCCGCTGATTTACGGGATCGATGGAACCGAGGCCGGCCTCAGTGCAGTGCGGAGCGGAAAAATGGAGGCGACGGTCTACAATGATGCCAGAGGACAGGCAGAGGCGATCTTTCAGCTGGCACAGCATCTGGCACTCGACGAGCCACTCAGTGCGCTTCCATTGACGAATGACAAGTACATTCGTCTGCCCTATCAGAAGGTGACGTCGGACAATGTCTGGACCTTTCGATGAGGACGAAGAGCAGGCACAGGATTCCGCTCCTGAAACCACATTGGAGCGTGGCACGGTGCGAGGATGAAGCACGGGGACAGGAGTCTGAGGGCTGGGAGTAAAGCACTGAGGTCATCCTGGATAATGCACAGGCAGCGACTGGATTCTGAGGGCTGGGAATAAAGACAGAAAAAGAGGCGGTATGCGCAGGAGCACATACCGCCTCTTTTTTTACATCCTTCAGGAAAGGGGCTCGCCGGTCACCTCCGACCAGTAGCGTGCGCCCTCGTCCACCATGGAAATATAGGTGTCCTTCATGACCTCGCGAAAGCAGCGTACCTCCTCACGAAGACCGAAGCGGGCCGGGATCAGGCCCGTGACCTCATGAATCTCGGAGGCAATCTTTTTTCCGAGCCGTTCATCACTTAAATGAAAGAGACCGAAGGCCGTCGAATCATAGGTACGATCGCCAACACAGGTTTCAATCCAGAGCCGTGCAAACTGACGCCACTCCTCGAGGAGGATTGCATCGGGGGTATCGTTCAGAATGCCCAGGGCAGTAAAATACTGACGGATGTCGCGCTCCCGCTTTTTCCGGTTCAGAAAATTCGTACCGAGACGACCATCAATGAGCAGATTCATCCAGGCGGCAACGAAGGCATCCTTCCGTGGGGCATTTTTCTGAGCGGCCACCGGGTAGCGCTTTCGAAGGATGGCGAGGCGGCGCTGGTCATCGGCGTCTCCATGTGCTTCCACCATTTCCAGCAGCAGCTTTTCCCGGGTGTCGATGTCCGGGATGTCATAATAGTGTGCGGGCCAGTTCGCCTTATAGTCGATGGTCGGCGCTTTTTCTTTATGCAGAAGCATAGCGTGTGCTCCTTTCCGTAGGATTCCCTGTGAAATGCCTTTATTTTAGCATGATTTGAAGG
>ERZ808240.3371-NODE-3371-length-15694-cov-39.869877_pt1 | contig 15694 bp, 18 predicted proteins | sample MGYA00521084_ERZ808240 | MGnify/ENA primary metagenome ERZ808240 (study PRJEB31516, sample SAMN03275571) | gut metagenome | biome: mammalia-associated habitat; material: feces | host: Papio cynocephalus | place: Kenya | collected 2012-08-06 ... | reverse complement strand
TTTTTTTTTTTTGTTAAAATTTTGATAAATCGCGGTGGCCGTACCCGGATGTATCCGCCGTATAAAAACGTGTATAAAAGGCTGTTTTGCTCAAATATAAAGGCCTTAATAAGGAGAATAAATGAAAGGATTTATGGATACTTGTTTGTTGTTGTCGTCATCCTGGAAAGTCGTAGTCCAGGATCTGTTGTTATTTAAAAAAGAAAACGACCACAACGGATCCCCGACCCCTGCGGACAGTAGAGTTTCAGAATCTAGCGTTTGGGCTGTTTGTCGTGGTTTTACCTTGATAGAACTCTTGGTTGTTATACTGATTGTTGGCATACTGGCCGCGGCGGCGCTGCCGTCGTACCGAGTAGCGGTAGGCACCAGCCGCGCGGCTACGATGTACGCCTTTATGCGCGCGGTGGACCAGGCCCAACAGCACTTTTATATGCAAACTAACCGCTATGCCACCAATTTTGATTCGTTGGTTATTGCCCTGCCCGCCGGGTTTAAAAAATATAGTTCTACACAAGTGGGCAATAGTGATATGTTTTGCTACCTTAGAGATACGGATGCAAACGGCAACCCTAGCAATTCGGTTGTCTGTGAGGAGAAAAAAAATCACGTTTCCTTAGTAAAATTTTACATATATGAAGGTACCTTTTGTTGGGCCCCTTCCTTGGATGTTGGAGATATTTCTAATAGAATTTGTCAAAATTTGTCGGGAAGAGATAGTCCAAGCGGCAGTGATTCTGGAAAAACGGGATACAGTTACTCTCTGCGATAAATATAAAAACCCCCGGTTGGTGCCGGGGGTTTTTATAGGTTATTTGCGATTTTGGAAACTATTTGCCTTCAAAAAGGGCTTCGTCCTTTTGAATTTTGTTGCAGATTTTGTTGCATTTGCAGGTGCCCACGCAAACTTCGGGCAGTTTGAGCAAAATGCGCGTGTCGCAATCGTTAAAATCGTCCGCCATTTCGCTGATGATTTTAGCGTCTTTTTCGGCCATTTTTACAAATTCAATACCGATAGTATATACATTTTCGCGCTGTTTCACCCACGCCAAGCGGGCCTGCACTTCCATTTTACCCGTGCCGGGCAGTTGCAAACTGATGGAAAATTTGTCGGCCAGCGGTGCGCCCAAAAAACTAATCATACGCATACCTGAAGCGGACAAGTCCGCCAAAATGGCGACCAAGGACGTTTCCTTGCCGTCGGCTGTTTTGTAATGCAAGTTGACCGGTTCAATCAAATTGCTGATGACCGGCATACGCGGATGTCTGCGTTTTTCAGGAAAATGTTGTTTCATAAAATTAGTCCCTCGCAAATAATAAGGTTCCGTCGGCTTTTTTAATAGTGGTTTTTATGACGGAGCCAACGGGGTAAGACTTACTCGTCTTTACCCAAAAGTTGCCGGAAGAGCGTCCTTTGTTTTCACTTTCCAAAAGCACTTCCTGCACGGTGCCGACCTGCGCTTGATACGCCGCGTCGGATAAACCTCTTACTTTATTTAACAAAATATCAAGCCGTTCTTCCAGTATATTTTGCGGTAAGAGTTTCATTTGGGCCGCCGGAGTGCCCAGACGGGGGGAATATTTAAAGCAATAGGCCGCAAAAAATCCCGCTTCGTCCACGAGGGAGAGCGTCTCTTTGAAATCGTCTTCCGTTTCCGTCGGAAATCCTACAATAATGTCCGTAGAAATGTTAAACCCGCAGTCCTTCAAGGCGCGGACTTTTTCTAAAAATATTTCGCGCGTGTAGCCGCGTTTCATTTCCTGCAAAACCTTGGTGGAACCGCTCTGCACGGGCAAATGGACGTGGCGGGCGATTTTGGGGTTATCCTTAATGACGGCTAAAAATTCCGGCGTAAAATAAATGGGGTGCGGGCTCGTAAAGCGCACGCGCTCCACGCCGGGCAAGCGGCTGACTTGGTTTAATAAATCCGCAAAAGAAGTATTTTCAAATTGATAGGCGTTGACCGTTTGCCCCAAGAGCATAATTTCCTTGGCGCCCGCCGTGGCTTTTTGGGCGGCGTCGGCCAAAATATCCGCTACGGGCAAACATTTTACGGGTCCGCGCACGCTGGGCACAATGCAGTACGAGCAGGCAAAATTGCACCCGCGCATAATGGTTACATATCCCGTTAAGCCGGAAGCGAGCAAATTATGCTCTTGCCCGGGCGCGTTAAAAAGGCCGCTTGCATCCAAGGTATCGGCGAAGTGTTCAATTTCTTTGGCGCCGGAAACAATGTCTAAAAAGGGATATTTCTTTTGAAGTGCTTTTCCCAAGCGTTGGGCGGCACAACCCGCAAAAATAATCACGCGGCCCGGCTTTTCCCGCTTCCACTCAGCCAAGCGACCTAGGAACGATACGGCACGGTGTTCGGCGTGGTCGCGCACGGTGCAGGTGTTGATAAGGGCAATGTCGGCCTCGTCCAACTGGTCGGTATATTGTGCGCCGCGTGCCGCCAAATGCGCAAACATTTCGTCGGAGTCGGCCACGTTCATTTGGCAGCCGTAGGTTTGAATAAATACTTTGGTCATAGATAAAAAAGCAAGGCGGCCCTTACAGGAACCGCCTTGCTGATAGGTTAATTAGAATAAGTCGCTGATTTTTTTGATGCTTTCCAACAGCGGCTGCGCCAAGTGAATTTTAATCACGCGGCGGCCTTTGGCCTGTAACGCCTGGAAATCGCCCAACGCCTGCGCATTGCAGAGTTGGCCGAAGGTGTAGTGCTGGCCCGGGATTTTGATATCGTTGGCCGGTTCGGCAGACAAAATCAAAAATACGCCGTTGTTGCCGTCGCCTTTATGCAACTGGCCCGTAGAGTGCAGGTAGCGCGGCCCGTAGCCAAACAAAACGGCACGTTTGGTGCGAAGCATAATTTTGTCGCGCAGACCGAGCAAGGCTTTTTCTGTTTCCTCGGACGGATACACGTACGGGAGCAAGGCCACATAGTCGTTGCTTTCCAAGAGGGAATACAAGTCTTGGGCCAAGGTTTCCAGTTTTACTTCGCCGGCGATGTCGGAAGAGACCAAAATCGGGGCGGTTGTTTCGGGCGACACATTGCCTTTTTCCAAGTCGGCCAAGAGGTTCTTTGTGCGGGTTTTGGCGTCTTGCACGTTGGGTTGGTCAAAGGGGTCAATGCCCAAAATGGCGCCCGCGGCGGCGGTGGCAATTTCCCACAGCAGGAACATTGCGCCTAATTGATAGACGTCGTCCATTTTAATCGTAAATACAGGGTAACTGCGTTCTGCCAAGTCGGCGGCAATGGCGCTGACGCGTTTGTCGTCTTCGCTGCCCGTGGACAAGTGCACAAAGAAGCGGTCTTCGCGGTAGTCAAAGTTTTGCGTGAGCGTTTCGCCCGCCACCGGAACTACGCCTTTGCCTTCTTTACCCGTGGATTCGGCTACCAACTGTTCGGCCCACAAGCCGAAAGTGGCGAAATCTTTGGGGGTTAAAAGGGTCATTTTGTCCTTGCTGTGGTTGACGTTGCAAGCACCCATATAAGCGCCTAACTGCACGGCGGCGTTGCCTTTTTCGGGGGCTTCGGGGCCGAAGGTTTCGGCTTGTTCTTTGGCAATGGTCAGCAAGCGTTTTACATCCACGCCCATAATGGCGGCAGGCACAATGCCGAAGAAGGACAAGGCGGAAAAACGGCCGCCGATGTCAGAAGGGTTAATAAAGGTTTTGCGGAAGCCGTTCTTTTTGGCGAGGGCTTCCAGCCCGGTGCCAGCGTCGGTGATAGCCGCAAAGTTTTTACCGGGTTCTTTTACGCCGGCTTTCTTTACTTCGTCATAGAAATAAGCGAATTGGGAGGACGGTTCCACCGTGCCACCGGATTTGCTGGCGAAGATGAACAAGGTTTCCGCTGGGTTAATGCGGGCGCGGGCGGCGCCAATCCAGTCCGGGTTGGTGGTGTCTAACACGATAAGTTCCGGCCAGCCGTTTTGCTTACCGAATACGGTGCGGAACACTTCGGGCGCGAGCGAGGAACCGCCCATACCCATAATTACGCAATGTTTGAAATTTTGTTTTACGTCTTCGGCAAAGGCGAGCACATCATCAATGCGTTCCAACGTCCAGTTATAGACTTTTTGCCAGCCTAAAAACTTGACGATAAAGTCCATACTTTCTTTATCTTGTTTCCAAAGAGTGGGATCCTTGGCCCAGAATTTAGTATTAAACTCTAATCCTTCCAGTTTAATTTCCCCTTCGCGGACAATTCCTTCGGCCATCGGGTTTGCTTGTGTATTCATACGTTCCATCCTTATTTTTTATTTAAAATTCGCGTTTTCAATCGCTTTAACTTTATTTAGCCTCATTTCGTGGCGGGTTCCCGTCAAAAAAGAGGCGTTTAAAAATCGTTCGGTCAGTTCCTCGGCCACGGCCGAGCCGATGATGCGCGCACCCATACATAATACGTTGAGTGCGTCGTGCTCTACGGCCTGTTTGGCGCTGTACGCGTCGTGGCAGACGCACGCGCGCACGCCCTTGGTTTTGTTGGCCGTAATGCACACACCCACCCCGCTTCCGCACAGCAAAATGCCGCGGTCGGCTTGTTGGGAAGCCACCAGTTTGGCCACTTTGTCGGCGTAGTCGGGGTAATCGGCGCGTTCGCAACTAAACGTGCCGCAATCAATTACTTCGTGCCCCAAGCGGCGTACAACAGCCGCTACGGTTTCTTTCAGCGGGAATCCCGCGTGATCACATCCTATTGCTATTTTCATAAATTTAATATGCCTGGTCCACTAAATCGCACATACAATGGCCCATAAAAATATGACAGGCTTGAATATGCGGCGTATCCTTTACGTTTACCACAAGCGGCAAATCGCACATATCCTTAATAGTGCCGCCGTCCTTGCCCAAAAAAGCCGCCGTAAAGCAGCCCTTGCGTTTGGCAAGGCCCAAGGCTAAATACACATTTTTGCTATTGCCGGAGGTGGAAATACCGATGACCACATCGCCCGGCTGGGCAAACCCGTCAATCTGGCGGGAAAAAACCACATCGTAAGAATAATCGTTGCCGATGGCGGTGAGGGTGGAGGAGTTGGTGTTTAACGCAAGCGCCGGCAGGGACGGGCGTTCCTTTTTAAAGCGGCCCACAAATTCCGCCGCAATATGCTGCGCGTCGGAGGCGCTCCCGCCGTTGCCCATTAAAATTACTTTGTGCCCGTTTTTAAAGGCTTTTACCACCTCGGCGGCCAAGGTTTCCACCTTGTCCGAAAGGTGTTCTTTTACATATTCAACGGCTTTAATTAATTCGTCGGCTTGTTGCTCTACAAACATTTTTAACTCCTTTAAATTTGTTCAATGGCGTTTTTATCCACCCAGCCTTTAATCCCCTGGGATTTTACAATAACCTCGTACCAGGAATCCTTTTCATCCTGCACGGTGAGTAGGTGCCCTTGGGCTACGCTTGCGCTGGCGGGGAAATTGGTTCCCGGCCCGCTGCGTATTTCCGCCACCGGGGCGGCTACTACGGCCAAGGGTTCCGTTTCGGCCTTATGGCGCATATAAAACCACCCGGCCGAAAGCAAAAGCACTACGGCCACGGTTGCGGTAATTCTTCCGCCGCGGCGTTTTAAAACCCATATGCACGCGAGCAAACAGAACACCCACCATAAAACCATTGTCAGCCCTTTTAGTTCGCTGTAAGACAAACTGAAAAACGCCTTATGCAATATGGGCGGCACCCCGGCCGGAACCAAACTTTCGCCCCCGGCGGATAAAGCCAAGGCTAAATTATTGCGGATGTCCGTGTTGCGCGGGGCCAACTTAAAGGCGCGGTAATAATTCGCGGCGGCCAAGCCCATACTGCCCATTTTAAAATAGCAGTTACCTATATTGTAGTAAACATAAGGGTCGTTTGGGTGAGATTTTAAATCATATTCATACAGGCCCAAGGCGGCGGAGAACTTGCCTTGGCGGTAAAACTCTTCCGCATTTTGCAGGGGCGTTTGGGCAAAAACAGAGGTAAACCCGAGTAAAGCAAAAACTAAAATAAACAAGCGTTTCATTTGGTTTCTTCCTCCATAAGTTTTAATACGTCTAATCCCTGTGAGGCCAGATTTTGCGGGTCCAGCGCATCGGGCGAGCCGGGGGCAAAGCGGGCCGTTTCCAGCCGTTGCCAAAGTAAAGAAAACGCTTCTGCGGTGGCGGGAGTAACGCCGCTTTTTTGCAGGGCGGTTACAATCGCGCGCAGGGGCAGGCTGCCCGTACCGATGTTTAATTTCTGTTGCAAATAGCCGGATAACGCCTCTGCCACCTGTTCGTCAGACACCGCCCGTTTAAGCAAATTTTTGGCGTGCGTATAGGCGCGTTTGCGGGCCATAGATTTCCGGCCAAAGGAAGCAAAAAATACGCTAAGGCCCAAAATTACCAGCGCCGCCCAGTTTACGTCCTGCCACGCGCTTAACCGGGCCAGTACGGACGGTTCCGGCGCGTAAGAGGTTTTTAAATAGGCAATATCCTTACCCAAGGTTTGAAAGCCGCTCCCCGTGTGGGCTACGGAACCGAAATCAAAGCCACTTTCCTTTTTTGTAGAGGGGGAAACGGATATTGTAATGGGTTCCGTTTGTAAGGTTTTGTATTGGCCGGAAGCCGGATTAAAATAGGACCATTTAACGCCCGGAACAACGTAAATGCCCGAAGCGGACGGTACGAGCACCGTCTTAAATTCCTTATACCCGCGTACTTGGTCAGACGACGGCAAAGAGCCTGCGGCAGCCGCCGCGGGGTACATTTTAAATCCCGCAATTTGCGGCCACTTTAAATCGCCGGTGCCCTTTAAGTTGCCCGGACCCTTTGCCGTAACGGTAATCGTAACGGCTTCCCCGGCTTCCACTTGTGTTCTGTCGGCCCCGGCGGAAAGGGTATAACCTTGGCCTACGGCGCCGTAAAAGGAGTTCGGTTTTCCGTTGGCCGGAAGCGGGCGGATTTGGAGCGGAATTTCCTTAGAGGTGGCCGTTTTTTCCGCCCCCAGGGCCGAGCCGCCAAACAGGCGGTCCAGCGGAGAAAGCGACGCGGAACCCGTGCGGTATTGCACGACGGCCTCACCGATAGAGGCCGCGCCGGGTGCCGCCCCCGTAACGGTGTAGCGTTGTTCGTTGTAGCGGTACAGCACGCCATTAATGCTTTGGGTCCCTTCGGCAGAACCCGCATCTTCCATAAACAGGTTATAGACGGCGGGTTTTTGGTAGGGCGCGTCGTAAAATTCGCGGGAATAATAAAAGCGTACCGCCAAGGTAACGGCTTCGTTTACATAGGGTTTTTTATTGCTTACGGCGGAAACCAAAAAGTAATTTTCGTTTCCGCGGGCGTAGGCTTGGTTCATCAAATTTTGTGTAAGCAAGGGCAGGCTTTCGTCCGCCTTTTGCACTTGGCGCGAAATGGCGGCCGTATTAATGGATGAGTCATATGTCCCGTTGGTTACGGCACGGCCTGTGCTGGTGGCCGGGCGGTTGTTTTGCACTCCTTGGGAATTGCGGTAAATACTGATGGAAATCGGGTCTGTTTTATAGGTTTTTCCATTATATTTAACGGTTACGGCACCAATGTCCGCCTTGCCCACAAAGCGTGGCAGCATTACATAGCGGAAGACCGAGGTGCTTTTGCCATTGATAGAGGTTTGGTCAATTTCGCGCGAATAGACATTAAACGCGGGCAAACTGGGCAGTTGCGGCATTGTCAGCGGGCTGACGGCTCCCTGTACGGTTACGGTTAGAGTGATTTCGTCATCCAGCGTGAGCGAAGTTTTATCCACCGAAGCCGATACGGAAATTTGCGCCCAGGCAAGCCCGGTAAAAAACAGCAAACAAAGGGAAAAAAGGAGTTTTTTTAGCATATTACCAATCCTTCTCCACCGTGGGGTCTTGCGCCTCGCCCGGTTGGGTGGGCTTTTTGTATTCGTTTTCGCGCGCCATTTGCATTACGCGGTCCGCATCGTCCTTATTCATTGTATCTTGGGGCTTGGACGGTTGTTCCTCTTGTCCTTTATCCTGTGGGGCTTGGCCCTTGTTGTTTTGGTCCTGCTTGCTTTGGTTAGAGGAGTTATTGTTGCTGTTTTGCTGGTTTTGGTTATTCTGGTTTTGCTCGCTTTGTTGTTGCTCAATAATCAGTTGCAAATTGTGCACGGCCTCTTTGTCTTTGGGATTGGCGACAATGGCTTGGCGGTAGGCGGCAACGGCTTTTTCCTTATCGCCCGCGCGGTAGTAGGCGTTGCCTAAGTTGAAGAGCGCGTCTTGGCGGAGTTTACCGTTTTGCTCTGCGGTGTTTTTAAAGGCTTTTTCAGCCGCTTGATAATCCTTTAAATAGTACGAAGCCGCCCCCGCGCCGAAAGAGGCTTGCTCTTTATGGGGGGCTTTTTGTAAGGCTGTTTGGTATTTAGCCAAGGCTTGGCCGTATTTTTTATCTTGGTATAACTTGCCCGCTTCGCGCAAATCCCCGCGCACGCCCGCAAAGGCGGACGAAGCGGAGAGAATAAGTAAAAAGCAAGCAAGTTTCTTCATAAGACTATTTTACCTTTTTTGGACGGTATTTCGCTTATTGCCGCGCGGCCACAGCAGAAACGCGGCCAAACACAAAATAGCCAGTACTAGCGGCAGGGCGTAGCGGTTCTTGTAAACCGCGCGCGACGCGGCCCGGGCGGAGGTTTTGTCCAACCCCTTTACCGAGGCTTCCACCTTGGCCGCCACTTGTGCGGGCGTGGTGTAGGCAATATACGCGCCGCCGGTGGCCTGCGCCAGCGCGAGCAGCGTTTTTTCGTCTAGTTTAGAAACGACGGTTTTACCCGTTTTGTCCTTTTTATATTCTAAAATCTTGCCCGTTGCGTCCAGTTTGGCGGGGATTAATGTGCCGTCTTTGGTACCGATACCGATAGCAATCACACGGATACCGTTTTTAAGGGCGGTTTCCTGCGCGACTTTCAATTCTTCGGGGGAGTGGTCCTCTCCGTCCGTCAGCAAAATAAGGGCCTTTTGCCCGGGATATTTGGCCAGCATACGGGCCGCCAAATTGACCGGGGCGGCTAACGAGGTTCCCGGTACGGGCAGCATATCAGGCTGTAAGGAGTTAATAAAATAGGTTAGCGCGTCCTCATCCGTAGTGATAGGGCATTGTACATACGCCTGCGAGGTAAACGCCAAAATGCCGATACGCTCGTCCTTTAAGTTGTTGACGAGCATTTTGAGCATTGTTTTGGCATTATCTAAGCGGTCAGGCTTTAAATCGCGCGCGCGCATAGAGGTGGAAACGTCCACCGCGATAACTGTTTGCGCAAATGAGCCTTGCACCTCTATTACTTCCGTACCCCATTGGGGCCCGGCTAAGGCCACAAATAAAAAGAATAAAAAGAGGCCGAAGCACGCGCCGCGCTTCCAGGTAACTGGGCGCAAGTTGGCGGTTAATTTTTGGTAAGCCTGCGCGCCGAAGAGGGTGGCAATCAAGCGGTTTTTTAATTTTTTGCCCGACCACGCCACCAGCCACGCCAGCAGGGCCGCCGGGATAAAATAAACCAAAAACCAAGGATTTGCAAAAAGTTCCATATCAGGGCACCTTTATTAAAAATAGTTTTTCCAAGATAAACGCCGCACCCGCCAGCAAAAGCGCCGCCAGCAAAAGCGGTTGGTAAAAATCAGTACGGTTGACGGTGGAACTGGGAGCGAATTGTGTTTTTTCCAGTTCGTTAATCATATCGTAAATTTTGGCGAGTTCCGCCTCGTTTTTGGCGCGGAAAAACTTTCCGCCCGTTGCGTCTGCTATTTCCAACATCAGCCCTTCGTTAATTTCGTCCTGCGCGCTGGAATACAGACTTTGCTGGGGCGCGCTGGCCGTACCAATGGTGTAAACGCGGATACCATACGAAGCCGCGGCCTTGGCGGCAAGCATCGGGTCAATGGTTCCGGCGTTGGAATCGCCGTCCGTCAGCAAGATAACGATTTTGCTTTTGGCCTTGCTGTCTTTTAAATGGTTGGAAGCCACCGCGAGCGCATCGCCGATAGCCGTATAGTTGGGGTCCACTACGCCTAAATATAAAGTGCTTAAATATTCCAGCAGGGCTTCGTGGTCCAGGGTCAGCGGGGCTTGGAGCATTGCCTGCTTGGCAAAGGCTACCAGGCCGATACGGTCCGTCGGGCGTTTTTTAATGAATCGGGCGGCGGTTTCCTGCGCGGCTACAAAGCGGTTAGGGTAAAAGTCCTGCTTTTGCATAGAGGCGGACACGTCCATTAACAAAATAATATCCACGCCCTCGGTGGGGGGGACGACGGTGCGGTCCACTTTTACGGGCCGGGCGAGGGCGGCTGTCATCAAAATAAGTGCGCCTGTATATAGCGAAATAGGCACCCAGCGCGTAAAAAGTACGCGCAGGGAGGTTTGTTCTACCATTAAATGCGCCAAGGGATAGGAAATTTGGCGGCTGAACGCCCTCCTTAATACGGTGTGCGTAATAAGCACGGCAAAGGGGATAATAAGCAGTAAAAACGCCCACGGGTGCATAAATTCCGCCCGCCCGCCGGATAAGCGTTCAAACAGCAGGCCGCCCAGCGATACCGCGCATAAAGCCGCGGCTGCCGCCGTGCAAACTGCCTGCGCTTTGGGCGCTCGGCGGGTGATAAGCCCGGCCGATAAAGCGCCCAGCAAGAGCAAAACGCTGATTAAAAAGAAATAAATCATTTTTTAACCTCCTGCGCAGGGGCTAGTTCCTTGGGCGAGGTTTCCACAATAATTTCGCGCAAGAGTTGGATATCGCGGTTGCGCGTATCCAAACTGGGGATGGCCTTGGCAAATTTTACGAGATCGCCCGAACTTAAAAATTGGCGCAACTGCGTGCGCAGCGGGGCCAACTTGGGCATTGTTTTAATGCGGGCTAAAATTTCGGCGGACGTATCAGCGGACGCGTCTATTTTTAATTGCCGCCATAAATATTCGCGCAAAATGTCGGTAAGGGTATTGTAAAACACCTTGTATTGGGCATTTTCCCACAGTCCGCTGTCTAATAACGCGTCAATTTGCGAGAGGGCAATTTCGTTGCCGGGGCGCGAGTCCTCGGGTTCGGCGGAGACGGAGAGTTCCTTTTCGTGCAGTTTTTTGTGCCACGCATACAGTACATAAATAAGCGCGCCTAACAACAGCGCGGCAACCAGCCACGCCAGCCACCCGGCGGGGATGGACGGATTGCGGATTTCCCGCAGGTTTTTGTCGTTAAAGGTTTTTGCGGGGGTAATGTCTATATAGGCTTCGGCCTTTGTCTGGGCGGCGGTGCGGCCGTTTTGCACGAGGTTAAACGTAACCGTAAAGGTGGATTTGCCCAAGGTAAAGGGGAGCGCCGTAAAATCGTATGTCAGCGTGCCGGGCGAATTTTGTTTAGCGGACATTTGGGTAATTTCAAAATCCTTAGAAAGAGAATTTTCGTCCACACTTACCTCGTAGCCCGGCGTGTGGCTTAAACTAAATTGCAGGGCAAAGGGCGCGGCAAAGGGAACCTTGTCCGCGGCTTTCTGCTCAATTAAGTGTATTTCCTGTGCCCCACAAGGAGCAAAGGAAAACACAAGGGAAAATAAGGTAAAAAGTTTTTTCATATTATTTTCTTATTTTTTTGGCGCGCTGTTTAAAAAATGCAATTACCGGGTCCGCCGGCGCTTGATCGGTGCAGACGAAAATAGGTTCAATCTTATACGGATTAAAAAGGGCGCGCAGGTTGATATTTTGGTGTTCCGCGTGCTCGGCCAGCGCCGCGTTTAGTTCACTAGACGACAGACACAAAAAATCCTCTTCCCCGGTTTCCGGGTCCGTTACGTCTATGCACGCGGGCACGGGGGGGATAAACTTTTCCAGTTTGTCTTGGATAACTACCGGGATTAAATCAAACTTTTTGGCCGCCAGTTTAAAGGGTTTGGAAAATGAGGAAACGGGCGCCAAAAAATCGGAAATTAAAATCAAAATACCTTGGCGTTTAATTACCTTGGATAACGTTTCCAGGCACAGGCCAATGTCCGTACCGCGCCCGGCGGGCTCAAAGGCCACCAGTTCGCGGATGAGACGTAAGACGTGCTTTTTGCCTTTTTTGGGGGGGACAAAGAGTTCTATCTTGTCTGAAAACAACATTAAGCCCACTTTGTCGCTGTTTTTGATAGCGGAAAAGGCAAACAGCGCGGAGAGTTCCGCCGCCAGTTCTTGCTTTAATTTGTCGGTAGAGCCGAAACGCTGGGACGCCGACACGTCGCACGCAATCATCAGCGTCAGTTCGCGCTCCTCGTTGTACTTTTTAATATAGGGGATGCCCGTGCGGGCGGTTACGTTCCAGTCAATGGAACGGATGTCGTCGCCCGGGGTATATTCACGCACCTCGGCAAATTCAATGCCTTGGCCTTTAAACGCGCTTAAATACTCCCCGGCGAACGTTTCCGACACCAGTTTGTTCGTCTGGATTTCTATTTGGCGTACTTTTTTTAAAATTTCCGCGGTATCCATTTTATCCCCCAAGCCAAGAACTACGGTACGTCCACCGCGTCAAAAATTTGTTTGACGATTCGGTCGGACGTGATGTTTTCGGCTTCCGCTTCGTAGGATAATAACACGCGGTGGCGCAATACGTCTAACCCAATGGCTTTAATATCTTCGGGCGTTACAAAGCCGCGCCCGTTTAAGAACGCGTAGGCCTTGGCCGCCTGCGTAAGGAAAATAGTCGCGCGTGGGCTGGCGCCGTAAGCGATGAACGAAGCCAAATTATCCAACTTGGCCGATTTGGGGTCGCGGGTGGCAAAGACGAGGTCCACTATGTAGTTTTTGATTTTTTCATCTACATAAATGGAATCGGTTACTTGGCGCGCCTTTAAAATCATTTCCGGCGTAACATTGGTATTTACGGTAATGGTTTGGTGGGAGGACATCCGCTCCAAAATCAGTTTTTCTTCTTCCTTGGTGGGATAAGTTACCATTACTTTAAGCATAAAGCGGTCCACCTGCGCTTCCGGCAAGGGGTAAGTGCCCTCTTGCTCCACGGGGTTTTGCGTGGCCAGTACCATAAAGGGGGATGGCAATTTATAGGTTTGTTCGCCGATAGTTACCTGCCGCTCCTGCATCGCTTCCAAGAGTGCGCTTTGCACCTTGGCCGGGGAACGGTTGATTTCATCGGCCAGTACAAAGTTGGAAAATACGGGCCCGCGTTTGGGGTAAAAGAGCCCGTCCTTGGGGTTAAAAATAAGTGTACCCGTGATATCGGCAGGCAATAAATCAGGCGTAAACTGAATACGCTGGAACTGGGCGTGGATGGCTTGCGCCAAGGTCTTTACGGCCAAGGTTTTGGCGAGGCCCGGCACACCCTCAATCAAAATGTGTCCGTCGGCCAGTAAGGCTACGAGCATTTTTTCAAGCAATGCTTCCTGCCCTACAATTACCTTGCCGACTTCGCGCTTTAAATCTTGTAAGAATATACTTTCCTGCTGGACTTGTTTATTAAGTGTGGTGATATCCATACGTCCCCCTTATGACGGACTGATCCGCCTGGTTTCTTTCCTATATTATAAATAAATTGTGTTTTCTGTAAAAGCCTAAAATGGGTTACTTTACTTGGGCGGCTTCTTTGCGGCGTTCCAGTTCTTTGGCCTGTTTTATGGCTTTAACGGCTTTGCAAATCATCCATATCCCGGCTACTGGGAAAACCATTGTAATTAATGCCGGAATAATAAGGAAGCCGTCCAATGGGGCAAATAATACAATGGGCAGGGTAATAAACAGGCAGAAAAATATGCCCAACCCTAAAAATGTATAGCGGGCTTCTTTATTATAGGGGCATAAAATGCCGTAGTCTATGTAATCTTGAAAGAGCGTGCGGATTTTATTGGCGGCTTCTTCATCGCGCGGACTGTATGAACTCTTTGGGTTTACGAAGAAAGTAAATGACGCAAAGCGGTGCCGCTCGTCCAATAATTGGGGGATAAATACAAGCGGTCTGGCGGAAAAACGCTCGCAGGCAAAGTTTTTATTCTCTTGCGTAAACGAGATTTTGCACGAACCTACCACCGGGCGGTGCCCATTTTTAGTAGGCATATCAAAGGCGGTAATCGTGAGGAAGAAATGGGTTTCCTTATACGGCAAAAAAACAGGCAGAACCCCTTTGTTATATTCCAGTTTTACGCCTTCGGGTAAAAATTCTACCACACGGATAGAAGGGGTGGATTTTCCAGACGGCGAAAAGCGTTTTACAAGACGGTAGAGGATACCAACTACAAAAAATAGCACGAGAAAAGGCAGCGCCTTGAAGACAAGAAGCGCCACCACATCCCCTTTACTCATTTCCGCCACAAGGGCATTGTAAGATTGCCAAGAAACCTCACCACCCAACATAAAAAAGAAACAAGAGCCTAATGCCATAAACATCACTACGACGAGGATTTCCTGCAAAGAAATATAAGTGCTTGGGTTTTTTATTTTAATGCGCATTAGGGTCTCCTGCGAAAAAGGGAGTATAAACGGGCCAGCAAAAAGCGTTTGCCGTCCAAAAGTTTGTCCGCCGTGGGGCGTAGTGCCAAATTTTTATAAAGTTCCGAGGTCATTTCTTCTCCTTATATAACTTTATATATTATCGTAGAATTTGCGGCAAATTACAAGAAGAAAATAAAAAAGCCCCCGCTTGTGTGCGGAGGCTGTTAGCAGCAGGACAAAACTATTTAGCGGCTTCGTCGTAAATGGCCATACCTGTTTTGCCGATGACCATTACCTTATTTACCTTGGGCATATGGCAGATTTCGGGCAAGTGTTCGCTTCCAAAATCCAAGTACACCAATTTTTCGGTGGCGGACGCGTTGCGGATGACGTGCGCGCCTTCCGGCCCGGTGGGGAACGTAATCGCGTCGCCCGCCTTCAAGGTTACTTCTCTGTCGTGCAGTTGGACGGCGGCAGTGCCGGAAATGACATAGAAAACTTCTTCGTTCATTTCGTGCCAATGGTAGCCGTAGGCAAAGTGCCCAGGCTGCACTTCCACGAAGTTTGCGTGCAGGGTGGAAATATCGCTATGCGGAATAATTTCCTTTACGGTAAATTCGGCCCCGTTGGCGGACATAAATTGCCCTTTTTCGTTTTTGTAATTTTTAATTTCAACTTTCTTCATATTCTTCTCCTTTATATATAAGGGGAACTTTTGTCCCCAGGATGACACTAGATATTTTGCCTTTATTGGTTTATTTTGTAAAGTAGGCACTTTTTTGTATGCTAGTAGCCAAAAAGTAACTAATGCGGTATAATAGAAATATGCTTACTAAAAAGAATTTGCCGCCCTGCCCGGTAGCGGTACTACTTAAATTAATAGGTAATAAGTGGAAGATACTTATTATCAGAGATTTGCTGACGGGCACAAAACGCTTTGGCGAACTGAAAAAAAGCGTGGGGTGCTCCCAAAAGGTGCTTACAAGCAACCTAAAAGAAATGGAAGAAAACAAATTGCTCACGCGCAAAGTGTTTGCCGAGGTGCCCCCGCGGGTGGAATATACGCTTACCAAAACGGGTTTATCCCTGGACCCTGTGCTAAAAGAAATGGCCGCGTGGGGGGAGAAATACCGACGGAGTTTAAAGAAATAGTTGCAAAATATTTTTGATATGTTATATAATAGATATACGCAAACGAGATGAGTTTGCAAAGCAGTAAAAAAAATTTGACAATTTGATTTAAATATGTTTTAATATAAATGTAGTCAGTAAGCATACTAC
>ERZ808240.3369-NODE-3369-length-15698-cov-36.414115_pt1 | contig 15698 bp, 11 predicted proteins | sample MGYA00521084_ERZ808240 | MGnify/ENA primary metagenome ERZ808240 (study PRJEB31516, sample SAMN03275571) | gut metagenome | biome: mammalia-associated habitat; material: feces | host: Papio cynocephalus | place: Kenya | collected 2012-08-06 ... | reverse complement strand
AACTTATTGTCGATAAAAAATGCTTTTTCTATTATTTTTTATCACTTTCAGTTCTGTTTTCTTTCTCATTCATCCACTATACCTTATTATATAAAGAAAGTCTGCAGCAAGAGTTTTTCGAAGAATATTTTCTTCTGCTGAAATATAATAAAGTGGCTTTTGTGTCGTTATATAAAAAAAAAACAAGAACTTAACAGACACAAAGCGCCTATGGATCAATATTCTACTTCAGATGAATTAAGACCGTCGAAAAAGACTATCAACATCATAAAGCAGATAGCCTATACTTATCGCGCCATCAACATGAACGGACGTTACGAGGCGTTCTGCCTCAACTAAAAAAGCATAAAGAATGAAAACTATCATATCTCCCTCCCTATTGTCAGCCAACTTCATCGACTTAAAAAGCGACATAGAGATGATCAACAAGAGCGAAGCCGACTGGCTTCATCTCGACGTGATGGACGGGGTGTTCGTGCCCAACATCTCGTTTGGATTTCCCGTCATCGAGGCAGTATCTAAGATATGCGCCAAGCCGCTCGACGTGCATTTCATGACCGTACATCCAGAACAGTACATAGAGCGGACTGCCAAGGCAGGCGCCATGATGATGAACGTACACTACGAGGCATGCACACACCTCCACCGCACCATACAGCAAATCCATGCCACAGGAATGAAAGCCGGTGTCACCCTGAACCCCTCCACCCCTGTCTGCATGCTCGAAGACATTATCTGCGACGTGGACATGGTGTTGCTGATGAGTGTGAACCCAGGCTTCGGAGGGCAGCAGTTCATAGAGAACACCATCGCCAAGTTGGGACGACTTCGCCAACTCATCAAGGCATCAGGCTCTAAAGCCCTGATAGAGATTGATGGTGGCGTACAGGCAGAGACAGCGCCTCGCCTGATAGAGGCTGGCGCCGACATTTTGGTAAGCGGCAGCTATGTATTCAAGAGCGCAGACCCCTTGTCCACCATCCACAGCCTTAAAACATTGTGACATTCGCAAACACATCGTGCTCCCGAGCCATACGACGCAGGTTTAGAAGTGCGTAACGCATCCTGCCAAGACTGGTGTTGATGCTCACATTCGTCAGTTCGGCTATTTCCTTGAAAGACAGCTGCTGGTAATAACGCATGTACACCACCTCTCGCTGGGTAGGAGGCAACAGGTTGACCATCTTCTTGACATCCGACATCACCTGCCCCCGCACAATACTGTTCTCCGCATTGTCGAAGACCACGTATTCGTCTCGCAGATTCGACATATCGTTGCCATCGGGAGTCTCCACAATGTTCTGTATCCTGTTGTCGCGATACATATCCATCATCACATTGTGGGCTATGCGCATACACCACGCTAAGAACTTGCCATTGGGCACATATTGGCGCTGCTGCAGTTTGGTGACGACCTTGACAAATGTTTCCTGAAAGACATCATTTGCCTTTTCCTGGTCGTGGACCACGAACATAATGTAGCCGAATAGTTTTACCTCGTTGCGAGACAGCAATAAATCGAATGCCCGATTGTCGCCCTCGACATAAGCCAAGGCGAGTTGCTCGTCGGTCATTTTTTTGAGTTTTCTCATTTTGTCAACCTCTTTTGATTCTTAAAAAGTAGAATTCATTATCAATAGGCTATCTTTTTTTATGGTGGTACAAATGTTAAAAATCTCTGCAAAGATAGCATTTTTATCAAAAACCGCCAAATAAGACAGCTCTTTTTATCTGCTTTCACACTAAATTTTAACAAATGCCCCGAAAAAGCCTCTTAAAACATTCGCCAAAGTTACCCAAGACACCCAAACGCCAACATCTGCTATATAAGAAAAAAGAGGTTGATGCTGGATGCACCAACCTCAATGACAATGATTTCAATAAAGAAATTGAAATACTACTAAAGAGATTGCAAATATAAACTTTATTGTTGACAACTGCAAGTTTTTTCCATGAAAAATAAGTTTTTTAACATTGTGTACGCAACCATTACAGAAAAAAATCGTTATCTTTGTGGCGAAAATAACAACTACAGTATTTAATCAACATCTATTTTAAGGCAAATTATGAAATTTTTAAAGACACTATTGCTTGCTATCCTATTCCCCGCGTGCGCCTTTGCAGCAGGATGGGACGACAACGAGTACAAGCGTATCGAGCAAAGCATCCAATTGCCAAGCATTGCCGAGCGTCAGTTTCTCATCACGTCTTTTGGTGCCAAGACCACAGCTACGGCTGCCCAAAACCAAAAGGCCATCAATCGAGTGATTTCCCTTGTCTCCAAGAAAGGAGGCGGCAAGGTCGTCATACCAAAGGGAACCTGGAACACAGGAGCCATTGAGCTGAAGAGCCATGTCAACCTCGTCATCGAGGAAGGTGCCACCCTGCACTTTGCCTTCGAGCCCAAGCTCTACCCCTTGGTACGCACCTCATGGGAAGGCTTGGCTTGCTGGAACTATTCTCCCTGCATCTATGCCTACAAGGCTACCGACATCGCCATCACAGGAAAGGGAACCATCGACGGAGGAGGCAGCAACGACACCTTCTGGCAGTGGTGCGGAAGCCCCCGTTTCGGCTACAAGGAAGGAGTGACGAAAGAGAGCCAGAAACTGGGAGCGCGCAGCAAACTACAGAAGATGGCAGAGGATGGCGTGCCCTTCGACAAGCGTAAGTTCGGCATGGGCCAAGGCTTGCGTCCACAGCTGGTCAACATGGTACGTTGCGAGCGCATCCTCATCAAGGATGTCAAGATGATCAACTCGCCTTTCTGGGTAATACACCCTCTGCTCTCCAAGAACATCACCGTGGACGGAGTGTACATATGGAACGAAGGACCTAACGGCGATGGATGCGACCCAGAGGCTTGCGAGAACGTTCTCATCCAGAACTGCGTCTTCCATACCGGTGACGACTGCATTGCCATCAAGAGTGGACGCAACAACGACGGACGCCTCTGGAACCAGCCGTCCAGAAACATCATCATACGCAACTGCAAGATGGAAGACGGACATGGCGGCGTGGTGATAGGAAGCGAGATTTCAGGCGGTTGCGAGAACGTATACGCAGAAAACTGCGTGATGGACTCACCCCACCTGGATCGCATCCTGCGCATCAAGACCAACAACTGCCGTGGAGGCCATGTGCAGAACATCAATATGCGCAACGTCACCGTGGGTCAGTGCAAGGAGGCTGTGGTAAAGATCAACCTCGACTACGAGAACCGCGAAGTGTGCTATCGTGGTTTCGAACCTATCGTAAACAACGTGAATGTAGAGAACGTAACCTGCCAGAAGAGCGACTACGGTGTGCTGATCATTGGCCGCGACTCCTTGGAGAACGTCTACGACATCAACATCAAGAACTGCAAGTTCGATGGCGTGGTGAAACAGCCTGTAAAGATTACCGGAAAGACCCGCAACGTGAAGTTCGACAACCTCGTCATCAACGGCTCGCTCGTACTCAACAAGGAAGACCAGCCCTACAAGAACTACAGCGAATGGCTTACCTACAGCGAGATGAAGCGTGTGCCCCACTCTTACCTGCTCGACTTCAGCAACAAGCCCAAGTGGAGCTATGTGATGGGCATCGAGATGGAGGGAATGCTCGATACCTACGAGCGATACAAGGAAGGCAACAGCGCCATATTGGATTACCTGAAGGAATATCCCGCCAAGATGATCGACGAGAAAGGCAACATCACCGGCTACAAATACAAAGACTTCAATCTCGACAACGTGCGCACCGCCAAGTTCATCCTGCGCATGCACAACCTCTTCCCTACCAAGGGAACGGAGAAAGCGCTGAAGACGCTCTTCAAGCAACTGCAGAACCAGCCCCGCACCAAGGAGGGAGTGTTCTGGCACAAGGCCATCTACGCCAACCAGGTATGGCTCGACGGCATCTTCATGGGACTGCCGTTCTACTGCCAGTATGCCGTGCAGACCATGAAGCCCAAGAAGGCGGAGAAGTACCTCGACGATGCGGTAGACCAGATGGTGAAGACCGACTATCGCACCTACGATGAGAAGACACAGCTCTGGAAGCACGCTTGGGACGAGACCCATCAGCAGTTCTGGGCCAACAAGGAGGACGGCAAGAGCCAGCACACCTGGGCGAGAGCCTTGGGATGGTATGTGATGGCGATGACCGAATGCCTCGACGCCATGCCCGAGAACTACGCTCGCCGACAGGAAGTCATCGACCTGCTGAACAAGGCGATGAAGAGCGTGGTGAAGTACCAGGACAAGAAGACCGGCGTGTGGTACGACGTGATGGATGTCAAAGACCCTCGCAACTATCTGGAGAGCACAGCCTCCTCGATGTTTGCCTATGTTCTGCTCAAGGGCTACCGCAAGGGCTACCTCTCAGAAGAATACCTCAAGGCAGGCATCAAGGCATACAACGGTATCTTGAATCAGTTTGTCAAGGTGAACCCCGACAAGACCATCAGTCTGACACGCTGCTGCGCTGTAAGCGGCTTGGGGCCAGGCCCGGGTCCATACGTCAAGAAGCCCAACTACAAGCGAGACGGCAGTTTCGAATACTATATGAGCGAGCCCATCCGCGACAACGATGCCAAGGGCGTGGGTCCCTTCATCTGGGCAAGCCTCGAAATGGAACAACAGGGATTGATGAACAAATAAAGCAAGACACACTCCCTATACCCTGCTTCCGCTCTGCAGCGGAGGCAGGGATTTTTTCTGATAATAGAACTTGAAAGAATAAAAATATCTTATAAAATCTTGGTATTTACAATTTTAAGTCGTATTTTTGCGACAAATAAAATAAAGTAAACGATATGCAAACAATAGACATTCATCTTAACGTTCCAAGTACAGGAACATATAGTTTGGAAGAATTTGTCGCAAAAGTCAAGAAATATGCACTCGACTTGGCACAGAAGCAGCATGTCCCAAACAGCATTACTTTTGCCCCCAACAAAGAAACCATTGCTGCTATAGAAGAAGCTAAAGAACATTTAACGGCTTATTCCAAATGTGAAGATTGGGCCAAGAAGGAGACATACGACAACGTAAACTCACTAATATCCGACCTGATGAAAGAATGAAAAAGCTACACCCTACCAGTCAATTCAAAAGGGACTTCAAGAAATACAGATTGTTTCCATCAAAAGTGAAAGCATTGGAAAAAATCTTGAATCTGCTTATCCACGAGGAAGCTATCCCCAAAGAATACAATCCTCACACGCTAAAAGGGCAATACGAAGGGTGTATGGAATGCCATATTGAGGGGGGGGGACTACCTGCTGATATGGATAGAAAAAGACATCATTGACTTAGTGAGATTAGGCTCTCATTCGGAATTATTTCACAAAAACAGAAAGTAAAAAGTAGGGGTCTTTTGAGAAATGGAGTGATATCATTTTTCCACAGATAGCACAGATTTGCACAGATTTTCTATGCGGACAGTCGGGCTATGCTACAGATGCTTGGGCACCTACTTCGTGGCTTGATGCCACAGATTCCGTGATATATCTGATATAAATTGTTGGCATCTGCGCCACCTTATGACGAAGCAAGCAACACCCAATCAGTGAGTATAGCCTGGGGTTTGCGAAAAAAATCCGTGCAAATCTGTGCTATCTGTGGGAGATATAAACCATCACTCCAAATATCGGATGAGCCAATATAAATTCGTGTGAAACATTTTTCGCCCAAGGCGGAATAAAACTTGAAAGGATAAAAATATCTTATAAAATCTTGGTATTTACAATTTTAAGTTGTATTTTTGCGACAAATAAAATAAAGTAAAAATAGGACAGCAATAGGCGAAAAAGGACAATGACACGTTATTTTTCGCCTATTTTTTATTTTAATCGAAATTTAATGCAATTTTAGAAACAACCAATACAAAATTTTACTATCTTTGCAGAAGAATTAGATAATTACAATTTATTAATTTTTAAATCTTATGTTTATGAACAAAATTTTACGCTTATCCTTAGTCGCAATCTTGGCATTTGTAGCCAACGTTGGATTTGCACAGACAGTTTTTGATTTTGACAACAACTACAAAACATTGTTCCCTAATCTGGCAGGAACATCATCTAGCACTTCTCATGATGGTGACATAACCACAGCTACTACGTGCACTATTGATGGCATCAAGCTTACCGTTTCTAAAAAGTCTTCTGGTTCTAACGAAAACCGCATTTGGACATCTTCACCTCGTCTTCGCATGTACTCTGGAACTATCACTATCGAAGCTCCAGAAGGCAAGAAAATGTCTTCCATTACCTTAGAAAATGGCAAATGGAATGCAGAAAACAAGTCTGATGTTGGTACTCTTGCTTCTGGCAAATGGACTGGTGAAGCCAATAAGGTTGTTATCACCATTGCAGGTAACACACAGATTAAGTCTATCACAGTAATGTTGGCTGGAACTGTTATTACTTATACTGACGTTCCCAGTATCAAGGACTTATTGTCCAATTACACTACAGCAAAACAGGACTTGAACCTCAAGCTCACCAATGCAAAGGTTCTTTATGTTAATGAATACCAAGGAACCGTCAATACATACGTTCGTGAAGGCGATGCTGCTATTGAGTTAAGAACTCTCGGCTTCAACATGCCTGTAAACAGCACTATCTCTGGTTCTGTAAAAGTAAACTTGACTTTCAACTATGGCGTACCTTGCCTCGTCGCCAACGATGCTACTACTGATGACGAGCTCAACATTCAAGAGAGTACAGAGATTGCAGAACCTGTTGTTGCTACAGTTGCCGATCTCAATGCAAACAAGTATTTGAACGACCTCGTTATCATCAAAGATGTAAAGCTTTCCAAAGAAGAAAAAGACACCTATACCAACTATTTCATCAATGATGGCGATGCCAAGGTTCAGCTATACGACAAATTCAAAGTCAGCGACCTTGAAACCCTTTCTGATGGTGAGACTTATACCGTACAAGGAATCTACGGTACTATATTCAAAGAAGTACCAGAGATTTATATGACCAAGAAAGTGGCAGAGACCACAGGTATTTCAAACATCACAACGGATGTTGCCGATGTAAACGCCCCAACATTCAACCTCGCAGGTCAGAAGGTAGACAAGACCTACAAGGGCGTAGTCATCAAGGCTGGCAAGAAGTTCGTACAGAAGTAAATTATCCTCATCCTCTCACGAGGAGAGATAAAGACATAAGGTTCCTTGCAATTGGCAGGGAACCTTTTTTATTGTGCATAGAGGTCTGCGAGTTACGCAAAATTATCTTTACATTTTCTTCGCTGAGATTTTCGTATTTCCAGCCAATTCACATTAGCTTATGAATATTGAAATTTTGGAACAAACACGAATATACTGAAAATCACGCAGTTACAAATTTAACGCTTCAAGGGGAATATTTGAAAGCACTATGGTCGTACGACATTACCCCCTATAGTCGTACAACCATAGCCTGTATGGACGTACGACATTAAACTCTATAGTTGTACAACTACAGGCTGCAATGTCGTACGACTATAGAATGACATCTCGAGAAAAGTCATAAAACAAGGGAACAGCACATGCAGAAATCCATTTCTTTGCTATTAGATTGCCCAAATAGAAGTAGGCAAAAAACGGAAATAAATACTTACAAATAACAACCTCTCCTTGTCATCCACCTTTGCACCATAAGACGGTGCTTGCATGTGTGTCGCTTCTTAAAAAATTTTGTCCAGTTGAGAAAAAATAATCGCCCAACTGGAAAAAAAATCACCGTTAATAGCAGCAAACTTTAACTTCAGAACTTACGAAAGCCCAATCAGTTTTTTAATGGTAGTATCTGTGAAAGTTCGCCAAATATTCAATTCGACAGGCTTGTAGTCTTTGAAGAGCCGTTTTACAATTAGATGTTCCTATAAGCGCCGCTAAATTATTCTCTGAAATAAATGTCATAATCACAAACCACCTTTCTGTATGATTTCTTCTGCAATTTCTTCTACTTTGGCAAGGATAAGTGCGCTTCCGTCAATACCATCTTCATCAACAACTTCTCCAAAAGCCTTGGCCAGGTGATGATAAAAAGTTTCATCACCTGTGAGATGCATCCAAAAATCAGAGCCACACAACACAGGATAATGAGTGTCTATTGCCTTGTAAAAAGCCGACAGGCTTCCCTTCTCTCCATACAAGACTCCAACAACAAGATCATCAAACTGCAATCCCATTCTATCCAGTCTCGATTTGTTCATAAGATATTTAAAATGGCTCAAAAAGGTAGTAATATCGTCCTTATTGATAGTTTTTGGTCCAGCCTTGCACTGACAGTATTTGCGCCGTCCGTCCATGGGCGTCAACAAATTCTATATCTATACCATCTATGCCTGATGCGCCCCCCGACGACTTCTTGAAGTTGGGGAAATAAAGGCCTGGACATTTTGACCGAAACTGGTATTAAGGCTTGTACCGAGTATACGCGGATAGACAAGAGCTTTGGCCAAACTTGTTGGTTGAGTATCTCCACATAAGAACGCAGCAAGATAATGAATCAGAAATGGATTTATATCAAAACTACTCAAATGCAGTTTATTCAAATTCTTCAGATGATTAGGTATGATAATAGAGCGGAAATATTGCTTTCCACTCTCTATAATTGCTTGTTTTTGTTCTTCGTTCATAACCCTTTTATACCTATTTTATTATTAGCTCCTGCACAATGATAAAGAAATTGAGTTCAAAAGTACAAAATATTTGCGAAACATCAACATTCTTTGCAAAAAAGTTTCACAGTTATAAAAAACTCGGAGCCTTTCGCATGCGAATGCGGGAGGCTTTTTTAATATATATATTTATGTGTGCCGCAAAAAGCTGAGGGAAAAACAACGAGAATGGAAAAAGGTCTTCCGCGGAAACAGAAGACCTTATGTTTTTTGTTTCTTGCAGGAATGAACTCCTGCAAGAGGAAACGAGATTACTTGTTGATGAACTTCTTGCCGTTCTTGATAACAAGCCCCTTGGCATTGCTTGCCACTTTCTGCCCCAAGAGGTTGAATGTTGCGCCCTCATTGGCTGCTTGAGAAGCATGAATGTTAGAAATGCCGGAAGTGCCGGAGGTAACCTTTATATCGTAAAGATTAATACCACTCTTACCCGAATAGATTAAGATTCTCGCTGCAGCGCCCGTATACTTTACTGTGGCACTTTTACATTCACCTGCATCAATAGAAACTTCACCTACAGGAGTTACCGTTCCGTCAACTACTGCGTCTATTTTCAAAGGTCTCGGATCACCGCTTGAACTGCCATGGGCTGCAACAACGTAAATATCACAAGCCCCGGTTACATCAAATGCTACAACACGAACCATATTATCTAAGTCGCTGACACTTCCTGTTCCACCAAATTTAAGGCGTTGTGTGTATTTCACTGCATCAACAGTTTTTTTGTTTCCGTCAATTGAGATAGCCTTCTCACTTGTAGCATAAACTGTCAAGCCATCTTTTTCTACAACAGAGTTAATTTCACCAGTCTCCCAGTTACTAAAGTTCCATTCCTGAGTCTGAGCATTAACACTTGCTGCCATGGCGACAGCTGCAATAAGAGTAAAAAATTTCTTCATAATCATTTGTTTTTAGTTATTGTTTTGTTTTAGAATATTAGCCCCCGTGGGACTACGCTGCAAATATACGATATAATCGCAAAAAACGCAAGACATTAAAGGATTAATCCGTCGTAAACGTTTACGTAACTTTTTGTGGACTCCCTACTACAACAACACTCTCTACATTTATCTATGTCCAGCGCAAACGATTGCGTGCAGTTATCAATCCACACTTGCCGTATCTTGCAAATTATTATGTATTTTTGCCGAAGAATCAACTTGACCCCCAAAGACAAGTTGGCAGTCAATAAAAATAAACAGCATAAACTTAAACAACAAACTAAAAGCAAACAAACAATAATTAGAATAAACCTAAAAGTAACTATCAAATGAAAAAAAATCTAACAAGAATCGGACTATTATTTGCAGTTCTATTTGGCTACTTGACCTCCTTTGCCGACACAGGAGGCAAGATATACAACAACAAAACTGCGAGTGCAGTATGGGCATTCAATAATATCGAAGACTATGCCACCAATTGTGTACAGACTCCGAACGATGGATTCAGCATGGTAAATGTCAACACTGGAGACTTAAAGGTTACGGCAAAATCATCCACCACAACTCTCAATGCCAGTGGCAATAAAATGAAGATGATTGCATTCAATCCTACTGGGACTACCAAGGCTGTAGAATGGACCGTAAAACCAACCAAAGGACTCACATTCACACCAACATCAGTCAGTGCTTACATCAACCGCTTTGGTACGGATGCCGAAAACGGAATTGTTGTAACAGCCAAATTGCCAGACGGTACCGCCGTAGTCCTTGGCACTTTTACCGCACAAAGAGACAACAAGACTGCTGAAACAGACAAATATGGCAAAAATGACAACTTCACAAACCATTTCGACATAAAGCTCACAGAGGAACAACAAACAAGACTTACCTCATCTGATGGCTTCACTCTAAGCTGTACAGTGGGCGTGAATAGTGGAAAACAAGGTGGCTTCGCAGATGTACATATCAACGGTTTGCTCAATGGCACAACAGAGGCAGTGGAGCAATACACCCTCAACATCACCACCAATCCTGCCGACATGACCCCTGCTACAGTTTATCCCACAGGTGAATCATTCGACGCAGAGACAGAAATCAAGGTGACTGCTAACGACAAATTTGGCTACAAGTTTGTCAACTGGACTGATGGCAAAGGCAAGGAAGTTTCTATAGATAAGGTATATACATTCAGCCTGACGGCCAACACTTCTTTGACAGCCAACTACAAGAAGGTAAACACATACGCACTCAACTACAAGGTAGAAGGCGGTGCCAAGGACTACATGGTAAACCTCTCCCCTGCCCCAGAAATCATAGATGGAAAGAATATGTACGAGGAAGGCACTGAGGTAACCCTCACGGCGAACAGCAATGACATCATCAGCTTCAACAACTGGAGCAATGGCGAGACAAACGCCGAGACCCAAGTTATCATGGATGGCGACAAAGACATGACTGCCACTTTCTCTGCCAAGGATTACATTGTGGCATGGGACTTCTATCAGGAAGGAAAGGAAGGGCGCACGGCAGACTTTGCCGCTGAGGACAACGATGCCGTACAACTCGTACTTCGTGATACCGACGGCAACACATACGGTTGGCTCGACAAGAGCAACAAGACTGGTGGCTACGAAGGCAAGAACGCCGCAGTCAACTGGACCAAGAAGTCAACCAAAGCTCTTGGCGAGACCTATTGGCAGACCAAGTTCAATGCCACAGCCTTCACCGACATCAAGGTAAAGAGCAGCATGCTCTACAACTACAATGCTTATTCTATATATAATGTAGAAGTCTCGCTCAATGGAGAAGATTGGACCAAGGTGGGAGCCATTGAGCTTCCAGCTGCCAAGGCATGGACAACGACCGAGTTCTCTCTTCCAGCAGAAGCCTGTCACAAGGCAGAAGTCTATGTACGTTGGATAGCCGACAAGACATCAGAGATCAAGGGTGCATCAGGAAATAACGATGGCATTGCCCTCGCAGGCATCTACATCACAGGAAACGCCAAGCTCATCGACGATGGCGCAGCTCCTATCCTTGTCACTAACGTACCAGCAGAAAGCGCAAGCAACGCCTCTGCCAACGGCAAAATCGTATTGACATTCGACGAAAAGGTAAAACTCACAGACAAAGCCAAAGCAACCCTCAACGGTCAATCCATCGAAGGCACAGTATCTGGCAAGACCATCGCTTTCACATACAAAGGCTTGAGCTATGCCACAGCATACACCTTCACTCTCTCTGCAGGTTCTGTGGCAGACCTGACAGACAACGCTATCGCCAGCGACATTACTATCCACTTCTCTACCAAAGAGAAACCAACGGTGACCAAAGTGCTCTACGATGTCATCGTTTCATCTGCAGAAGAGTTTATCCAAGCCATCGAGACAGCCAACAAGCGCACAGAAACTAACAAGCGTTTCCGCATCTTCGTAAAACAGGGCGACTACAAGATTCCTGCCAGTACCACAGCCACCAAGACTGGTATAGATGGCAAGACTTACCCAGATCCTACCACATATCTAAATACTCCTAACGTATCCATCATCGGCGAAGGCATCGACAACACCGCCCTGACCAATACTGTTCCTTCTGTTGAAATCAACAATGGTTACAATATGGCTAATGTCTTGGAAGGAATCGGCATGGGTGATGTTCTCGACCTAAACAGCACCGCCACCAACACTTACATCCAGGACATCAAGATGTACAGTAGCATGGGAGATGGAAAAGGTCGCGACATCGTACTCAACGACAAGAGCAACAAGACCATCTGCAAGAACGTCAGCCTCTGGGCTTATCAGGACACCTACGTTTCCAATAACGAGCACAGCCGTTTCTACTTCGAGGGTGGCACCTTACGTGGCAACACCGACTACCTATGCGGAAAGGGCGACGCATATTATAATAATGTAGAGCTCCTAATGTGCGGCACAGGTTACCTCGCTGTTCCATCCATTCCAACCAAGTATGGGTACATCTTCAAGGATTGTACCATCAAGGATGGTTCCAAATCTGGAATTAACGGCAAATACAAGCTCGGACGCCCTTGGGGGAAAGGTACCTCTATCGCCCTATTCATCGACACAAAAATGAAAGTGATTCCTACTGCTGCAGGTTGGGATGAAATGAGCGGTGGTTATCCTAAGCGCTTCGCTGAGTACAACTCAACAACATCCACAGGAACAACTGTTGATTTGAGTGGAAGAAAGCAAGTATATGATGCTTACGACGCTAAAGAGGGCAGCAACTACACCAACCGTCGCAATGAGACTGCCGAAAGTCCTGTTCTCACTGCCGACGAGGCTGCCCAATACACCATCGAGACAGTGATGGGCGGTGATGACGACTGGGATCCTACAGCCGCCACAGAACAGGCTTCTGCACCAACCAATGTGAAATTGACTGGCAAAGAGCTCTCCTGGGACAATAGCCAGTACGCACTTCTATGGGCTGTATGCAAGGATGGCAAGGTGGTGAATTTCACCATTGAACCAACTTACACAGTAGATGATACAACAGCTACATGGAGCGTTCGTGCTGCCAACGAGATGGGTGGTCTTGGTGAAGCTACAGTTGCCTCCACCAGTACAGGCATAGAGAATATGGAAACTACAACAGGCATCTTAAGCACCAAGGTGTACACCATCAATGGTATACAAGTAAGTAAGTTGCAGAAGGGCATCAATATCATCGTAAGGACGATGAAAAATGGCAGTAAGGAAACTAACAAGATTGTCATCAAGTAAGGCTTATATCATTATAGAAGAACAGTTTTCATAGTCCTATCAAGATACAGCGTCAGCATATTGACGTTGTATCTTTCTTTTTGTACAGACAGAAGACAACCAATTGGAATAAAAGAAAGCTACAAACAATGTAATACCGTAAACGTTTACGTAAATAATTTGACAAATTTTATGGTTGAATGGACAAAAATTACTATTTTTGCACACAGATTTTAATATTTTTTACTAATCTATCCAAAATAAATGTATGTCTGGTAAATCAAGCAAACTAAAAATTGCGTTGGTTAGTGGTCTCTTGTTCTCTGTAACAAGCATGACAGCGCAAACCATCAAGGGTACAGTTACTGACAATACCGGTGAACCTGTTATCGGCGCATCCGTCATGGAGATGGGTGTGAATGGTAATGGGGGGGTGACCGACATTGACGGTAACTTCACCGTGAACTTAAAAGGAAAGAGCAACAAGCTCAAGATTTCATACATCGGTATGAAAGCCCAGGAGGTAAACGTTGCAGGTAAAACAAACGTTACTGTAAAATTAGAAGACGAATCAAACAGTTTGAATGATGTCGTTGTAATTGGCTATGGCACAGTAAGAAAGAAGGACTTGACAGGTTCTGTATCTTCTATCAGTGACAAGCAGATAGCCAATATTCCAGTATCAAATGTCAGCGAGGCAATGACTGGTAAGTTGGCTGGTGTGAACATCACAACAACAGAAGGTTCTCCTGATGCCGACGTAAAGATTCGCGTGCGTGGTGGTGGTTCCCTCTCGCAGGACAATTCCCCACTCTACATCGTTGACGGTTTCCCTGTAAGCTCCATCAGCGACATCGCTCCAAGCGAAATCCAGAGCATCGATGTATTGAAGGATGCCTCTTCCACAGCTATCTATGGTGCACGTGGTGCCAATGGTGTCATCATCGTGACAACAAAAAGTGGTTCTGAGGGTAAGACACAGGTCAACTTCAACGCCTCTCTCGGCTATAAGAAAGTAAGTAAGTTGGTCAAGACGATGTCCCCATACGACTACGCTTACTACCAGTACGAGTTGGGGAGCACAGAATATGGCAACTACAACGACCTCGATATATGGAAATCTGTACAGGGACGTGATTACCAAGATGAGGTGTTTGGTCGCACAGGCAATCAGAAACAGTACAATGTAAACGTTAGCGGTGGAACCAAGGACATCAAGTACAACATAGGTTTCTCTCATAATGACGAAAAGAGCATTATGGTCGGATCTGGCTATGCAAAAAACAATGTGAATGCCAAAATCAACGCCAACTTGAACAAATGGCTGTCTTTGGACTTCAACGGCCGAATGGCTTTTACCAAATTAGATGGTTTGAATGGTGGCGCAGACACAAATGAGTCGAGTGCCGCAAATTCTGTCGTTGCAAATACTGTACGTTGGAATCCTATTGAACCTTTATCTGGGACATCGGATGACGATGAAGAAAACAGCACCGCTGCACGTCGTAATCCTACAGAGCGCATCACCGACACATACAAGTACCAGAAGCGTTTCCAACAGAACTACAACGTTGGATTGAACTGGAAACCATTCAAGAACATTACGTTCCGTTCCGAGTTTGGCTATGGTTGGAAATACAATAACACAGACCAAGTATGGGGTTCAAACGCAACCACCAACTCCAAATATGGATACAACGGTCAACCACAAGCACAATTTGTACGGTTAGAGAACAAGAACTGGCGCAATGCCAACACCTTGACCTACGATAACAGCAAGCTTTTTGGTGGTCGCGACCACATCAACGTCTTATTGGGACAAGAATGGAGCAGCAGCCAAGACGTAACCCGTACCAGCACGTCTGTAGCCTTTCCTAACTCTTTCACCATCGACGAAGTTTTAGCAAACGTAGCAGCAGGTACTGCACTCCCCAACGAAAGTGACATCAAGGCTAAGGAGAATATCCTCTCTTACTTCGGCCGTATCAACTATACGCTTGCCGACAAATACTTGGCCACCTTTACACTTCGTGCTGATGGTTCCAGCAAATTCGGCAAGAACAACCGGTGGGGTATTTTCCCTTCTGCAGCCTTAGCATGGCGTATCTCTGACGAGAAATTCATGAAAGGCAGCTCTAAGTGGCTATCTAACTTGAAGGCTCGCTTAAGCTTCGGTACTGCAGGTAACAACCGCATCAACTCAGGTTTGTTGACCACCACATACTCTATGGCCAGCAACACCGCAAAGGCTCCTTTCTTCGATGAGATTAGAGGCAGCATGCTGGAGCATGGTTCATACCTCTACAATCCTGACTTGAAGTGGGAGACTACCGTAACCCGCAACTTCGGTATCGACTACG
>ERZ808240.3368-NODE-3368-length-15704-cov-29.093744_pt1 | contig 15704 bp, 15 predicted proteins | sample MGYA00521084_ERZ808240 | MGnify/ENA primary metagenome ERZ808240 (study PRJEB31516, sample SAMN03275571) | gut metagenome | biome: mammalia-associated habitat; material: feces | host: Papio cynocephalus | place: Kenya | collected 2012-08-06 ... | reverse complement strand
CAAATAATAATCATCGAATTGGCGTTTATTAAGACGCAGTTGTCATGCCTGAGGTATCAAAAAGATACATTATATTCATAAGATACCATTTGCCGTCTATCTTTGCGAGCATTACATTCTGGTTTATATCATCAGAGAGTTTTCTTCCTGATACAGTGAAATCAACATCTATTATATAAACAGCTGAAACTTTTGCTTTTTCGGAAAGTCCATAAAGATTTACCCATTCATCTTTATAGTCAGCAATTTTATCATCATTTGCAACGCCTTCTGAATTAATCTCATATGTTATGCCGTTCAGAGCACCGAACTGTTCAGTCATTGTGTCATTGAGCATCTGGAGATATTCAGCTCCCGAGCCGCTGAGATAGCTGAACATTTCATCAACTTCAGTTGCATAAAAATCAGGGAATACTCCGAGATATTCATCATAATCAACATTGATAAGAGCATCTGTGTATCTGTCGAATACCTTTGCATAATCGCTGTCAGCTTCCTCACTGTTTCTGACTATTACATTTGCAACAGCGGTTATAATCACAAAAAGCAGAACTACAGCAGCGACTATTATAGTTACAAATACGGCAGTTCTTTTAGCGTTCATTGATTTTTCTTTTTTGCGTCTTTTCGAGGCTTCATATCCGGGAACAAATTTTTCGCATTCAGGACACTGTACAGCGTCATCAGCCATTTCCGCACCGCAGAATTTACATTCTTTACTCATTTTTTTCCTCCGTCTGATAGAATAATTTTTTTATACTGATTCAATATTACAATAATAAAAAAAATCTGTCAACATATTATTCAAATTTTCATCTTTTTTACACAGAACCTATGAAAAATCATCTATAAATTCTTTAAGCACTTCAAAATCCTCATTGAAATGTTCACGCATTGAATCTGCATATGAAGCATTTTTCTGAACTTTTCTTATTCCGATATAGACATCATCAGCTATTGAATCTCCGGTATATCCGATTTTTTCAGCAAAATCCGTATCTGAAAGGAAAAATCCGGTATCCTTTACATTTTTATTGTCAGGATAATATTTTTCAAGCGACAACAGAACATCATCTTCACGCAGCAATGCAGATGATTCATCATCAGCAATAATCAGAAGATTTGAATCCGTCTGGAGAAGTGCTGTAAGCTGGGTCTGACTTGAAACATACATTTCAGCCTGATTGTTTTTGATATATTCGGATAAAGGCATATAGTAAATGGAAACATTTATTTCGCCGTCACCGTTTCTGTCACCGCAGTACTCCCCGAAAAGCTCCTGAACCGCAGCAGTTTTTTCATAGATAAGGTCATCATTTACAAGCAGCATTATTGTCATATCAGGGTTTACCTTTGTTGCAACATCATATATCATATATCCTGCCGCAATTATAAAAAAGCAGCCTATTCCGAGCCACCATTTGTTATGATAGAAAAAATTTGAGATTTTCTGTCCTAAAGTATATTTTTTTTCAGTCTTTTCATTATCGTTATTCAGTTCCGAGCCATTCTGTTTGTCTTTAAGGAGATTTATCTTATCCTGTTTAAGAATTGCTTCATATTCCTCACGTTTTTTTTCGTCTTCCTCCTGTTGCTGTATCTGATTTTCGAGATGTTTTTTTTCTTTTTCGAGCTGTTCTTTTCTGTCGATTTCTCTTGCTTGCTGGAATATGGTTTTCAGTTTGGGATTATTTTTATCTTCCATACAGTTTTTTCCTTTCTCAAAATTCAAAAGGGGACACTTGATTAAAAAGCGTCCCCATATAAATTATTTTAATCTTTCCACAGCTGCGTTATAATAGATATTATCATATTCAATGCCTAAAAATCTCCTGCCAAGATTTTTACACGCAGCACCTGTTGAACCAACTCCCATAAACATATCACATACAATATCATTTGGATTGCTTGCAATTTTTATTATATGTTCAAGAATTTTTACTGGTTTCTGAGTCGGATGTTTAGGATTTTTTAATCGTTCTTTGCCCATACATATTGGACTTTCTATAAAGTTATGCATTTCATTCTGTTTAGTGAAATTCCAAGTATGTCCTTTATTCCAAAGACAGACTATTAATTCACAGCTGTTTAAAAAAGAAGATTTTCTGATATTTGGAATAGGATTGGTTTTATGCCAGACCATGAACTGAAATGTATCAAATTCTTTATCAAAAGCTTTATGATATTCACCTATCAGATTATAGCTTGTAAAAATAAAGATATTCCCTTTATCAGTTAATATTCTTTTGAAATCACTTACTAAATCTTTGGGATTGAGAATAGTTTTGTCCCATTCAGCGATATTATTATTTACCTCTGAACGCCATTCAAAATTCATATTTCCGGTGCTGTAATTAGCTAAGTTATACGGTGGGTCACATAATATTAAATCAATACTTTTATCAGGTATATCTTTCATCTTTTTGAAACAATCACCGCAAATCAGCAGCTGTTGTTCTATATTGTTAATATCTATCATTTTTATTTAAATCCTTTAAAAGTATAAATTTTTTATTTTTTCAATTGAATTATTTATATACTTAGCACTATTTTTATACTGATTAATTACAATATTAAATCCATCATTATCATTGCAAACAAAGTTCCAGTAATCTCTGCCGATTAATAATTCTTCTTCAGCAAAAAAAGTTCTTACGTTAGCTTGTTTCCATTCATTTCCTTCTCCGAATTTATTATATGCTGTTGCAAAGAATATTTTTATTTTTTGTTCAGGTTTATTCTTTAATTTATTTTTCAGCAGAAAATATTCCTGTAACATGGCTATTTTTTCAGCTTTAGCTTTTTTATTATCTAAATCTCCGCCAGCTTTTAATTCAATTATGTAATGTTCATTTGTTTCAGCATTAAAGAAATAATTGTCTGTTTCGTGAGATTTTAAATAACTCGTTATATCTTTTGGAGTTACTCCTGAAAAATCAGAATAATCTTTTATTTTAGGAATAACATGATTTTCATATTCTGTCATAAGGAAATCCATATGTTGACTTTGCTGTGGAAGCAGATAAGAATCTATTCTGCCGTTTACCTGATAACTTAATTTAGCTATACTATTTCCCATATTTTCAAGTACTTTACCTAAACTGCTGTCAAAGCTTCGTACAAAAGCACTGTAAAACATAAATTCTTTGCCAAGTTCAGCTATAAAACAGTTATTTTTCTTTGAGTTTATTACACCATTAGGCTGATTTACTTCAGAATTATATCTTAATTCAAATCCGTCTGCAAAACTTTTTATGCTGGAATCAACTATTTGCTGTATAGCGACCATTTTTTTATTATCCATAAAAAATTCCTTTTCTTTTAAATAAAGAATGAACTAAGATGGTTCATTCTTTATTTAAAAATATCTGATTATTTTTCAAGCGGCTTCATAGTCGGGAAAAGAAGTACATCACGGATAGATGCACTGTCAGTAAGGAGCATTACAAGTCTGTCAAGACCAAATCCAAGACCGCCTGTAGGAGGCATACCGTATTCAAGGGCAGTAACAAAGTCCTCATCAACCTGAGCATTTGCACCTGTGGCTCTCTTTGCTTCAACCTGTTTTACGAAACGTTCTCTCTGGTCGATAGGGTCGTTGAGTTCGGAGAATGCATTTCCCATTTCACGGGCATATATAAAGTATTCAAATCTTTCAGTAAATGCAGGATTTGAAGGTTTTCTCTTTGCAAGAGGAGAATTTTCAACCGGATAATCATAGATTATAGTAGGCTGAATGAGCTTTTCCTCAACGAATGCATCAAAGAATGCAATGAGAACATGACCCTTTGTAGCGTTTTCGCCTTCATCGACTTCAACATGATGTTCCTTTGCACAGGCTCTTGCCTGTTCATCAGTTTCCCAGTCATTGTAATCAACGCCGGCATATTTCTTTACAGCTTCAGCCATGGTGAGTCTTTCCCATGGAGCAGCCATATTTATTTCAGTGCCCTGATAGTTTATAACATCAGAACCGCAGATTTTCTTTGTTATTGTTACATACATATCTTCAATCAAATCCATCATACCAAAGTAATCTGTGTATGACTGGTACATTTCAATTGATGTAAATTCAGGGTTATGTGAAGTATCCATGCCTTCATTTCTGAAAATTCTTCCTACTTCATAAACCTTTTCAAAGCCGCCTACGATAAGACGCTTGAGATAGAGTTCTGTTTCAATTCTCAGATACATATCAATATCAAGTGCATTGTGATGAGTTACAAAAGGTCTTGCAGCTGCACCGATTTCAAGTGTATGGAGTACAGGAGTATCAACCTCAAGGTATCCGAGATTGTCAAGATAGCTTCTGATTTCACGCAGAATCATGCTGCGTTTTACAAAAGTATCCTTTACTTCCGGATTGCAGATAAGGTCAACATATCTCTGTCTGTAGCGTATATCCTGATTTTTAAGACCATGCCATTTTTCAGGGAGAGGGAGAAGTGATTTTGAAAGGAGAGTAAGCTTTTCAGCATGAACAGAAACTTCACCCTTCATTGTTCTGAAAACATATCCTTCAATTCCGATTATATCGCCGATATCCCATTTTTTAAATTCAGCAAATTCTTCCTTGCCGATATCGTTCATTCTTACATATACCTGCATATTGTCAGAGCCGTCACGGACATGAATGAAGTTAGCCTTACCCATATTTCTCCAGCTCATAATTCTTCCGGCAATTGAAACATGGATTCTGTTTTCAGCAAGAAGATTTTTTAATGCTTCCTCATCATCACCAACCTGAGCTTTAAGTTCTGATTCAGACTTTTCATATGCAGCCTTTGCGTCCTTGTTGCTTGAAGTAACGTTGTATTTAGTTATTTCATAAGGATTCTTGTTACTGGCTTTAAGCTCGTCAAGCTTTTCTATACGTATTTTCTTTAATATATTTATATCCTGTTCAGTAACAGGAGCTGTATTTGTATTCTGGTTGTCACTCATTAAAAATACCTCATTTATATAAATTTTTTACTTTGTAATTTCAAGTATTTCAAACTGAAGCTCACCGATAGGAGCATCAACGATAAATTTGTCACCAATTTTCTTTTTCATAGCGGCTTTTCCGATAGGTGATTCATCGGATATTTTTCCGTTTGCAGGGTCAGCTTCAGTTGAACCTACTATCTGGAGTGTTTCAGATTTTTCAGCACCGCTTCTGAGAACGGTTATAATTGAACCTACGCCGACTTCATTTACTGAAATGCTGTCATCGTCAACAACTTCAGCATTTGCGATTGTGTTTTCGAGTTCGGCAATGGTAGCTTCGAGGATACCCTGTTCATTTTTTGCTTCATCGTATTCAGCGTTTTCAGAAAGGTCACCGAATGAACGGGCTTCTTTAAGTTTCTGAGCGACTTCGGCACGTCTTACGGTAATAAGGTAAGAGAGTTCCTGTTCAAGCTTTTCAAATCCGGCTCTGGACATCTGTTTTTTTGCAGCCATAATTCAATCTCCTTAAATAAAATTTATATCTAAATAATTATAAAGCATTTTTAAACTGTTGTCAACAGTGAAAACAGGCTCTTTTTTATAAATAGCTGCAAAAAATGGGGTTTGCAAAAGACAATCAATAATGATATAATAAGAAGATAATAACACAATTTTGATGAATTATCTTATTCAGATGCTTCACAGTACTATGGATAAAAAAGGAGTTGAATCTTATTGAACTATGGACTATATTGTTAATACAGGCTCGTGGGGCAGTCTGTTTGCAGTTCCTGACTGTGTTGTTGACGAGTATATAAAGCTTGCAAGCGGTCAGGCAGTAAAGGTTCTGCTCTATGTTTTAAGAAACGGCAACAGAAAAATAGATAAAAATGAAATAGCAGCTGCTCTTAATATAAATGATGAAACAATTGATGATGCATTCAATTTCTGGGAAAGTGTAGGAGTCCTTTCAGGCGGTAATGGAGCTGTTTCACAGCCTCCTGCGGCTGAAAACAGACCAAATCCACCGGCTGTTGAAACTTCAAGTCAGCATTTTAATTTAAGACCAACTGAAATAGCTGAAAGAGTACGTTCCTCTGAACAGATAAGATATCTTTTCACAACGGCTGAAGCAACTTTCGGACGAATGCTCAACAATACAGACCAGCGTTCACTGATATGGATGCATGAATATCTGGGACTCAGTATAGATGTGATACTTATGCTTATTCAGTACTGCGTATCTCTTGGAAAAAACAATGTCCTTTATATTGAAAGAGTTGCATTTGAATGGCAGGAGAAAAATATATGCACTCTTGATGATGCACAGAATGAAATACAGCGTCATCAGCTCTTTGATGCATATGAAAAGAAAATACTCTTTTCACTTGGAATAAATTCAAAGCCGTCTGCAAACCAGAGCGAAATAATTAAAAACTGGTATGATAAAAATATAAGCAGCGAACTTGTTGAATGTGCATATAACAGAACTATGGACAGTATCGGCAGATTTTCAATGCCTTATATGAATTCAATAATAATGTCATGGAATGAAAAAGGTATTTCAAGCTGTAATGATATTACCGAATTTGAAAAGAATAATCCGCCTCCGAAAAGAACTTACAACAGGAATAATTCAAGAAATACGCCTAAAAAACGTAAAAAACAGTCATATGACATTGATGAATTTGAAAAATTTGCTATAAATTATGAGGAACTTAAAAAGGCTGGTGAGTGATTTTGTCAGAAAATATTTATGCAAAGGCTGAGGAGATAATCTTCCAGAGAAGAACTGATGCCGAAGTAAAAAGAACTATGAGAGTCAATGAAGTTGAAAGAAAAATCCCTGAAATCGCTGAACTTAACAGAGTTCATCTTTCAAATCTCAGTCAGCGTCTTTTCAAGATAATTCAGGACGGAACTGATGTTGAGAAAAAAATTGAAAAGGAAAGACGTGATAACCGTCAGGCTCAGGCGATAATCCGTTCATATCTGAAAAAAAACGGATATCCTGAAAATTACCTTGAAATACAATATACCTGCCCCGAATGCGATGATACCGGATACAGCAACGGAAAAAGATGCAGCTGCTTCAAGGAACTTATAAAAAAACTTTCTGCTGATGAACTTAACACTAATTCACATATGGCTCTTTCAAGCTTTGAAACATTCAGTCTTGATTACCTTAAAAATGAAAATAATTATGAAAGTATGGAGAAAATATACAGATACTGCGTTGACTATGCTGAGAATTTTTCTCCGAAAACTTCACGCAATATCCTTATGTACGGAAATACAGGTCTTGGAAAAACTCATCTTTCGCTTGCAATTGCCAATGAAGTGCTTAAAAAAGGTTTCAGTGTAAGCTATGATTCAGCGATAAATTTTTTAAGACAGATAGAAAATGAACATTTCGGACGTGATTTATCCGGAAAAGATACTCTGGAACTTATTTTAAGCTCTGATTTGCTTATAATTGATGACCTCGGTGCAGAATATGATACCAGATTTTCTGCTGCAACAATATACAATATAATTGATACAAGGCTTAACCGTTCCCTGCCTGTCATAATAACCACCAATCTGACACATATTGAGATTGAGGAAAGATATGATGCAAGAATTATATCAAGGCTGGGCTGCCTTTATGATTATCTCAAATTTACAGGCAAAGATGTGAGATATCTCAAAAAAAACAATAAGGATATTTGACATAATTCACAGGCTGTAGTATAATTATACCGCTGTATTTTATCAATGAAAGGTTATGTAGATATGAAATATAAATTTCCGGCAGTTATTATTTCCGCTGCACTCCTGTTTGCTTCAATGACAGGCTGCGGTGAGAAAAAAACAATGAATACCGAAACTTCAAGAATCGTTATGGACGATTTTATAAATCAGGAGCAGTATGCCATAAAAATCACATATCAGGATATGAATTTCAATTTCTATTACGCAAAGGACGGTGACCGTGAATTTCTCGGTACTACCATGGCAAATATCCAGTCAGGAGTAATAAGACTTGGGAATCTCACATACTATATAGATTTGGTCGGCTCAGGAGAAATGAGATGTATTGAAAATGATACCACTGATATGAACTATGCAAGGGAACTCCTTAATACAATATATAAACAGACTGTTGTAAACGGAACTCTTACAAACAATGTTTCATATGGTGAAGGTGAAGAGCTTATAAACTATGACTACTATGACTATAATGACCCTGAATCAGGTGAGGTTATACAGTGGAAAATAGCTGTTCAGTATGATAAGCTGCTTCAGGCTGAAAGAATTTCAGACGGCAGAATATTTGATTTTGAATATCCTGTTTTCAGCGATGTTGTATTTGATATACCTGATGACTATGTAATCGTTGATGATGACGGAAATCCGGTTGATTCCTCTGCTGACTCATCAGTACTGACCTCTGATTCAGCAGAACAGGCGGTGTCATGATATGAAAATAATTCTTGCTTCCGCATCTCCGAGAAGAAAAGAACTGCTTAAAAAAATATACGATGAATTTGAAATATGTCCGTCATCAGCAGATGAAACTCTGCCTGACGGAATAAGCTGTGACAAGGCTGCTGAATATCTTGCATCAGCAAAGGCTTTTCAGGTCGCTGAAAATAATAAAGATTCACTTGTCATAGGCTGTGATACCGTTGTCATATATGACAGTAAAATTTTAGGAAAGCCTTCTGATGAAAAAAATGCCGCTGAAATGCTTCGTATGCTTTCAGGAAAGACTCACAGGGTAATAACAGGCGTATGCCTTTGCTATGGCGGAAAATCAATGTCATTTTCATCTCAGACATATGTTGAATTTTATGAACTTTCAGATTCTGAAATAAATGACTACATTGCCACAGGAGAACCCTCAGACAAGGCGGGAGCTTATGGCATACAGGGTCTTGGAGGACTTTTCGTCAGAAAAATTGACGGCGATTTCTATAATGTTGTAGGTCTGCCGGCTGCCGAACTGAACAGAAAATTAAAACAGTTTACCGCTGATTTGAAAGAATAAGTGCATTGATATCAGATACTTATTTTCAAATTTATGTTAAAATAAAATTCAGCATAACAGGGAAAATTGTTCCTTTGTTATGCTGAATTTATATTGGACTTATACCATATATTTCGTTTAAAAACAGATTGTTTTCAACAAAATGACTAATTTATTTCAAAATGTGAATAATTTTAGAGTTATTTACATAAAAATTATTGATTTCTGAAAAAATATGTAGTATAATAGGAATATATTTATAAAAGGGGATTTTTTATGTTGAATACAAGTCCGCTGCAGATTACAGACTTTTCTGAAATAATAGATATACTCTTTGAATCCGAAAATATATTTCAGAGTGCAGGTACGGCATTTTCAAAGGCTTCTGATATGTTCGGCATAATTCAGGCTGATATCAGCATAAGCTCACCGGCTCACAAAACCATAAAAGAAACTGTTTTTGCAAATGAAAAAGCTGATTTTACTGATATTTCAGTCCAGAAATTTGTATACGGAAAAAATGAAGGAATTACTGTATGCATTGAAGTAAAACTGGATAAATCAAAAAATCTTTCAGAAACTGAACTCAGAAACCTCAGTGCATTCTCAAAAGTGATATATACATTCGTTTCAAAATCAAAGTATGAAAGCATTATTGAAAATGCAGGAACTGTTGATGTCCGCACGGGAATACTTACAATTGACGGCTTTAAAAGAAAACTTTACTGCCTTTTCAAGGAAAATAAAAAGGATAATTATGCTCTCGTATTCATGAATGTCAAGGATTTTAAAATAGTAAACCGCAAATATGGTCATGACCAGGGAAACAGAGTAATGAGCATAATAATCAGAAAAATAAAAACTTTCCTTGACAGCGATTCATTTTTTGCACATCTTGGAGGAGATAATTTTCTTGTCTGCATAAATAAAAACTATCTTGCAATATTCATTAAAATGATATCAAAATTTTCTGTGAACGCTGTCAGCAAAAACGGCTTGGAGGAGGAGTATGACCTCACATTCCATGCAGGTATCGCAAACCTTTCAGAAATAAAATTCGATGAAACAATTTCTCCTGAACAGCTTATGTCACAGTCAATTGAAAATGCAAATATTGCTATGACTATGTCAAAAAGAAATCTTTCATCATCAACTATCGTTTATTATGATGAAAAAGTAAGGCATATGATAATGTATGAAAAGGAAATCGAAGCCAATATGTATAAGGCTCTTGAAAACGGCGAATTTATTGTATGCTATCAGCCTAAAGTAAACCTCAATACCTATGAAATGACCGGTGCGGAGGCTCTTGTCAGATGGAAACGAGGCGGAAAGCTTATCCCGCCTATGTCATTCATACCGATATTTGAAAAAAACGGTTTTGTCTGTCAGCTTGATTTCTATGTGCTTGATGTTGTATGCAAAAAAATAAAAAGCTGGATTGAACATGATATTGAACCTGTAAAAATATCTGTCAATTTCTCAAAGCTTCATACCGATAACCCGCATATCGTTGACGATATAACCGATGTTGTCGTTAAAAACGGCATTCTTCCGAAATATCTTGAAATAGAATTTACTGAAACTTCATATACTGATAATTCTGTTCAGATAAGAGATATAATAATGAAACTCAAAGATGTCGGAATAATGGTTTCAATGGACGATTTCGGCACAGGCTATTCATCACTTAATATGCTCAAGGAAATGCCCATAGATGTTTTAAAGCTTGATAAATCATTCCTCAACGCTGACGGAAATATAAGCAAGCGTGAGGAGATAATAATAAAAAATGTCATAAGAATGGCTAAGGAGCTTGATATTGAAGTGGTATCAGAAGGCGTTGAAACTCCTGAACACGTCAAATTCCTTCAGAATCTCAACTGCGATATGGCTCAGGGATATTTCTTTGATAAGCCGCTGCTTGAAAATGATTATGAATCAAGACTCAAACATACATTTTATGACGCTCAGGCTCATGAAACAGATATAAAAAATTAAAATTTAACAATTATTTCCGGTAGGGGCGACCATTGGTCGCCCGTTGCATTTACCAGAATTTCATGCTGATAACCAACGATTTTCTATTCAGAAAACAAATATCAAATTTATGGTTTAACCATAATTCGGCGGGCGACCAATGGTCGCCCCTACAAAATAAACGAAAAATTCCTTGTTTTCAATCATAAAATTTTGCTGTCGAATTGGCGTTAATTTCAGGCGGCAAAATTAATGAATCCTCTGTTGATTATTTTTTTAAAAATTTTTTAAAAAAAGTGTTGACAAATGTTTTTTTATATGATATAATCTAATAGTTGTCTGAGGTAAATCAGATTACATGAGACATTAGCTCAGTTGGCAGAGCATTTGACTTTTAATCAAAGGGTCTGGGGTTCAAATCCCCAATGTCTCACTTATCTCAACTTAATATATTTTTATGAGACATTAGCTCAGTTGGCAGAGCATTTGACTTTTAATCAAAGGGTCTGGGGTTCAAATCCCCAATGTCTCACTCAGACAATACATTTCATTTTGTATTGTCTTTTTTATTGCTATTCTATAACGTCAGGGTGTGGGGACTATTTTATTATTGCTTTCAGTGGTCGGCGGAGCTGCGGTATGTGCTGCTGATTTCTTGTGTATGAAAAAATTCTGTAACTACCGCATTAATAATCAGATAATAATAACTGTTCTGTTTATTTCCGTAATAGCTTCATTTTTTTCAATCATTCATTCATCATTTCCGACAAATGCGGTCAAAATGATAGGCTTGCTTGCATTTTTATCATCAGCGGCATTTATTTCATCAAAGAATCGCCATATGCCTGAAATACTGTTTATTTCCGCAATAGTTTTCAGGATAATCATTGCAGTAATTGATGCGGTATTGCTTAAAACACAATGTGCTGAAATACTGATACGGGATATTCTCGGCGGAATATTCGGTTCTGGTATAGTGATACTTATAAATAAATTTTCAGATAACTATTTCAGCAAGGAAGAAGTAAAGATTTTTACGGTAATGGGCTTGTTAAGCGGATATGTATGTACATATTCATCAATGATTATTGCACTTATTGTATTGTTTGTAATTAAAATGTATATGCTTTACCGTCAGAAAAAAACTATAAATATCCGGCTTGAACCAGTGCTTTTATGCGGATATGTGGTTTCAATGATAATATATAAGGGATAATAAAAACCGGTCATTTCTGACCGGTTTTTTGATTTATTTTTCAGAATCGTTTATCATTCTGTTTACTGAACTGATAAGAGCCGAAACAGAGGCAGTAATTATATCCGGATTCATGCCTGCACCCCAGTAAATCTTATGAGTTTTATCGTCCTCAATTCCTACATATGCAGCAGCATGGGATTTTGATGTGTTTTCAAGAGCGTGTTCTTCATATGTTTTAATAGTATATCTGTATCCGGTGCGTTCCTTTATAGCATTGCATACCGCATCAAAGCGTCCGTTTCCGTGGGCTTCACAGTTTATGAATGAACCATTCATTTTAATAGTTACAACAGCGTCTATTCCGTCATTTTTCTGAGCATAATGTGCTTCAACAAATTCAATAGGAGCGTTTATATTTACATAGCTTTTCATGAAAATTTCATGAATTTCTTCAGGCATAAGTTCTTTATGCTTATGGTCTGAAACGCTTTTTACAGCATAGCCGAATTCTTCACGCATTTTAGGAGGAAGGTCAAAGCCGTATTTCTGCTGGAGGAGATAGCCTATACCGCCTTTTCCTGACTGACTGTTGATTCTGATAACATCGCCTTCATATTCTCTGCCGACATCTTTCGGGTCGATAGGAAGATATGGAACTGTCCAGTATTTGCAGTCATGTTCTTCACGCCATTTCATACCCTTTGCAATAGCGTCCTGATGAGAGCCGCTGAATGCTGCGAATACAAGCTGACCTGCATACGGCTGTCTTTCATAGACGTGCATTCTTGTTACCTTTTCATAAAGCTCTATAACTTCATTCATATTGCTGAAATCAAGCTGAGGGTCAACGCCCTGAGAAAACATATTCATTGCAAGAGTTATAATATCAACATTTCCTGTACGTTCACCGTTTCCGAAAAGAGTACCTTCAATTCTGTCAGCACCTGCAAGGAGTCCCATTTCACTGTCAGCAACAGCACAGCCTCTGTCATTGTGAGGGTGGAGTGAAATTATAAGATTTTCCCTGTTATTGAGTGTATTGCACATATACTCAACCTGATTTGCATATACATGAGGCATTGAATGTGAAACTGTTACAGGGAGATTGATAATTACCTTATTGTCAGCAGTAGGTTTCCAGATATCAATTACAGCATTGCATATTTCAGCAGCAAATTCCATTTCAGTTCCTGTAAAGCTTTCAGGAGAATATTCAAATCTGAAATTTCCTTCAGTCTTGTTTTTATATTCAAGACAGAGTTTTGCTCCGCTTACAGCGATATCAATAATTTCTTTTTTATCCTTTTTGAATACCTGTTCACGCTGTGCAACAGATGTTGAATTATAAAGATGAACGACAGCATTTTTACAGCCTTTGAGAGCTTCAAATGTTTTTGCTATGATGTGTTCTCTTGACTGAGTAAGAACCTGAATTGAAACATCATCAGGGATAAGGTCCTGTTCTATAAGAGCACGGCAGAAATCATATTCAGTTTCAGAAGCGGCAGGGAAGCCTATTTCAATTTCCTTGAATCCGATTTTAACAAGGAATTTGAAAAATTCGAGTTTTTCTTCAAGGCTCATAGGAACGATAAGAGCCTGATTTCCGTCACGAAGGTCAACGCTGCACCAGATTGGTGCTTTATCTATATATGTTTTTTCTGCCCATTTCATAGTTACAACAGGCGGATTGAAGAACTGTCTTGTGTACTTTTCAAAATTTTTCATAATAAAAAACTCCTTTTTTAAAAAATAAAAAAGCCCCGTCTGATTATGTCATTCAAACATAAAGAGACGAGGCTGTAAAGCTCCGTGGTACCACTCCTGATTGGCAAATCCGGCATATGCAGAATTTACCCACTTAGTCCGCATCAAACAATGCAGCTCTCTGTAACGGGAGAAACCGTTCAAACCTAATTTGTTTATAAAAAACATTTCAGCCGACTGCTCAAGGACGAGTTATGATTACAATATGATACTGTTTCGCACCATCTGCCATATAAGGCATAACAACAGCTCTCTGAAATTCATACAAGTAACTTTTATTCCTGTCATTGCATTTAAATAATTATGTTATTAATATAATATTATAAAAAAAAAGATTTGTCAAGAGTTTTTTTAAAATAATTTTTATTATTGATAAATCAGCTTATCTTATTTCTCATGATTGTCAATAACGCAGATAATACATGAAATTCCTGTAATCATTGAAAACAGGATTGCTCCGCCTGTTCCATTGTCATCAAGTATTCCTCCTGTGAAGAAACCGGCTATTGCGGCAATAATCATAATGATAGCAGATACTGCGGTTCTGAATTTTTTCATAATTGATTTACCTCTGGATTTTAAGCGATAACAGCTTTATGATAAACCTTTTTACCTTTTCTGATAATTACTTCACCATCAATTTTAATCTGAGCCTTTGCATCAGTAATTTTTTCATCATTTACAGATATTCCGCCCTGCTGGACAAGTCGTCTTGCTTCACTGATTGAAGGAGCAAGCCCTGTTTTTACAATAAGAGGAAGAATACCTATTGCACCGTCTGCAAGTTCATCGGCAGGAATTGAAGTTGACGGCATATTTGCATCTGCACCGCTGCCTCCGAATACATTCTTTGCAGCCTGCTGAACCTTTACAGCTTCATCTTCACCATGAACAAGCTTTGTGAGTTCAAATGCAAGGAGTTCCTTAGCCTTGTTGAACTGTGCACCTTCCATAGTTTTTTCCATTTCCTCTATTTCTTCAATCGGGACGAATGTAAGCATTTTAAGGCATTTTATAACATCATCATCAGAAACATTTCTCCAGTACTGATAAAATTCATAAGGAGTAGTTTTTTCAGGGTCAAGCCATACAGCTCCCTTTTCAGTCTTGCCCATTTTCTTTCCTTCTGAGTTGAGGAGCAGTGTAATAGTCATTGCATGAGCATCTTTTCCGAGTTTCTTTCTTATAAGTTCAGTACCGCCGAGCATATTTGCCCACTGGTCATCGCCGCCAAACTGCATATTGCAGCCGTATTTCTGGTAAAGCATATAGAAGTCATAGCTCTGCATTATCATGTAGTTGAATTCAAGGAATGTAAGACCTCTTTCCATTCTCTGCTTATAGCATTCAAATGTAAGCATTTTGTTTACAGAAAAACAAGCTCCCACTTCACGCAGAACATCAACATAGTTAAGGTCAAGCAGCCAGTCGCCGTTGTTTACAACCATAGCTTTGTTGTCAGAAAAATCTATAAATCTGCTCATCTGTTTCTTGAAGCATTCAACATTATGATTTATAGTTTCCTTTGTCATCATTTTTCTCATATCGGTTTTGCCTGAAGGGTCGCCTATCATTGCAGTACCGCCGCCTAAAAGGGCAATAGGTCTGTTGCCAGCCATCTGGAGTCTTTTCATAAGGCAAAGAGCCATGAAATGGCCTACATGAAGGCTGTCAGCTGTCGGGTCAAAGCCTATATAGAATACAGCTTTTCCTTCATTAATCATTTTTGAAATCTGTTCCTCGTCAGTTACCTGAGCGATAAGACCTCTGCGTTTGAGTTCTTCAAAAAGAGTCATAATAAACCTCCGTTTTTTT
>ERZ808240.3367-NODE-3367-length-15706-cov-3.724171_pt1 | contig 15706 bp, 13 predicted proteins | sample MGYA00521084_ERZ808240 | MGnify/ENA primary metagenome ERZ808240 (study PRJEB31516, sample SAMN03275571) | gut metagenome | biome: mammalia-associated habitat; material: feces | host: Papio cynocephalus | place: Kenya | collected 2012-08-06 ... | reverse complement strand
ACGTCCTTTTGCGATGCGACATACAGCGCGCGCAGATTGTTGTCTTCTCTGTTCGTCGCTTTGGTTCATATAATTCCTTATCCGTCGCGCGACTGCGTTGTATTTTGTCGACGCCCCATACACGATTCAAGAAGCCGGGTTGTTGCGGAACGTTCGTGCGGTGTTGAATACTCGGAGCATTTAAACACGTTTGGGGAAAGCGGCGTGACGCAAGGCCTCCATCGTGTTTTGTTATACTCGCGGCATCGCCGCGAAATGCGGCTTTTGGTGTTTGATGATAAGGCGGATTCATGCTCATTGATGCACTCACGCGCGCGGTTCGCGAAAGCGGCGCGATTGCCACGGTCTACGACAAGCTCGACGCGGGCGCCGACGCGGCGCTCGGCATAGCGTCGTCGGCGCGCGCGTTCGCCGTTGCCGCTCGCTTCGCCGATACGGCTCAGCCAATGCTGGTAATCGTGCCGGGCGAGGAATCGGCTCAGAATTTCGCGCGATCGCTCGCGGCGTATGTGGGTGACGAAACGGTCTTGCATTTTCCCGCTCGCTCCGATTATCCCTTCGCGCCCAAGCATCCCGACGCGCGCGAAGTAGCCCGCCGCACGGCCGCGGGTTGGGCGCTTCAGCGTGGGGAAGAGAAAATCGTGGTGGCAAGCGGTGCGTCGCTCGTGCGTGCGCTGCCTCCGCGCGACGAGCGTGTATTCGCGCCGCTGTTGTTCAATCGAGCACAGGAACCCGTCGATGCCGCGACGGGCGAAGTGCTGACGTTCGAGGACGTTGAGCGTGCGCTGGTGGCGCGGGGATTCGAGAACACGGGCGATTCAATCGAGGGCCCGGGTACGTTTTGCGTGCGCGGCGGCGTGATGGATGTGTTCCCGGGCGATACGGGCTACCCCGTCCGTCTGGATTTTTTCGGCGATGAGGTCGACGACGTTCGCCGCATCGTGCCTTCCACGGGACAGACCATCTCGTCGCTCGATTCGGTGCGCGTGTTTCCCGTGCGCGAATATCGCCTTGTGGGCGGCGCGCTGCACCGGGCCACGAAGTCGGCCGCGAAAAAGGCCGAAAACGACCCCGTGTGGCGTGAGATATACGAATGGCTGAATTCCGGAAACGACCACGACGGCATAGACGCGTCGTTGACCCTGATGTACGGCGAGCTGGAAACGCTGGCCGATTACGCGTGCGACGATGTGCTCACGGTGCTCGATGAGCCGCGCAGCCTGATTGACGATGCCTTGCGCGCCTATGACGAGGCGGCGTCGCGCGCCGCCGGCAGCCATGTGCCGGTTGATGGCTTGTACGTTCCCGCAGCGCAACTCGATTTCGGCAATACCCAGCGCCTTACGCTGGCGTCTATCATGCGTGTGGGCGGTCTGATGGATGCGGAGCTTCCCGTGAAGCGAACCGAAGTCGCGGGCGATTCCGACAAGCTGCTCGGGCGCTTGCGCACGCTGGTCGAGCAGCACTACACGGTGGTGTTCTCGGTGCCGAACTATCGCGCGCGCGAAGACATGAAACTGTTTTTGGTGGATAACGCGCTGCCCATGCACGAGATTCTCGATTCTGCACCCGAGGTGGCGCCTGCTGACGAACCGCTGACGCCCGCCCAGGTCAAGCGCACGAAAAGCCTGTCCGACCATCCATGGTGGCATCGCGACGTTCGTATGCTGAAGAAGGGCGTCGTGAATGTGGTTGACGTCGACATTCCGCTGGGCATGATCATTCCCGCTGCGAAAATCGGTATGATTTCCATTCATGACACGCAAGGCCGCGGATCGAGCGTGCGCAATCGCCGACGCGTCGACATAACCGAGGTCACGTTTCCGTTCAAGCCGGGCGACTACGTGGTTCACGCCGTGCACGGCGTGGCGCTGTTCAAAGAAATCGTGCGCCAAGACGTTTCGGGCGTGGTGCGCGATTACCTGCTGCTGCAATATGCTGAAGGCGACGAGCTGTACGTGCCCGTCGAGCAGCTCGACCGCGTGACGCGCTATGTGGGCCCCGAGGGTGCAAGCCCGCGCTTGACGCGCTTGAACACGAGCGATTGGTCGCGACAGCTGTCGAAGGCGAAGAAAGCCGCAAAGAAGCTCGCGTTCGACCTGGTGGACGTGTATACGCGTCGCGCGAGCGCGCAAGGCTTCCGCTATTCGCCCGACACGCCGTGGCAGCGCGAGATGGAAGAGGCGTTCCCCTATACGGAAACCGCCGACCAGTTGACCGCCATCGCCGAGGTGAAGGCCGACATGCAATCGCCCAAGCCGATGGACCGTCTGATTTGCGGCGACGTGGGCTTCGGCAAAACCGAGGTGGCGCTGCGCGCGGCGTTCAAGGCCACGCAAGACAATAAACAGGTGATGGTGCTGTGTCCTACGACCATTCTAGCGCAGCAGCATTATCAAACGTTCAAAGACCGTTTCGATGAATTCGGCGTGACGGTTGAAGTGCTTTCGCGCTTCCGCTCGCCGGCCGAGATGAAGGCTGCGCTCGAAGGCTTCGAGAAGGGCACGGTGCAGGTGCTCGTGGGCACGCATCGCTTGCTGTCGCGCGACGTGAACCCGCACGATTTGGGCCTGGTGATTATCGACGAGGAGCAGCGCTTCGGCGTGCAGCATAAAGAGCAGCTGAAAAACTTGCGCGAGCAGATCGACGTGCTCACGCTGTCGGCCACGCCCATCCCGCGCACCATGCAGATGAGCCTGTCGGGCGTGCGCGACATGAGCCTGATTCTTACCCCGCCGGGCAACCGCCGCCCGGTCGAGGTGCATGTGGGCGAGTGGGACGTCGACGTGGTGAGCGCCGCCATTCGTCGCGAACTTCATCGCGGCGGACAGGTGTACTATGTCAGCAACCGCGTGCGCACCATCGAGGAAGCGGTCGACCGCGTGCACGAGGCCGCGGGCGAAGCGCGCATCGGCGTGGCGCACGGCCAGATGAGCAAAGACGAGCTCGAACGCGTGATGGAAGATTTCAGCGCGGGGCAGATCGACGTGCTGGTTGCCACTACCATCATCGAAAGCGGCATCGACAACCCGCATACCAACACGCTGATTATCGAAGACTCGCAGCGGCTCGGCCTGGCGCAGATGTATCAGCTGAAGGGCCGCGTGGGCCGCTCCAGCAAGCAGGCGTACGCCTATTTCATGTTCCCCGAGCATGTGAGCCTCACCGAGGAAGCGACCCAACGCCTGGAAGCCATCAACGAGCACACCGATTTGGGAAGCGGCATGCGCGTGGCTATGCGCGACCTGGAGATTCGCGGCGCAGGCGACCTTTTGGGCGCCGAGCAGAGCGGCAATATGTCGGCGGTCGGCTTCGATCTGTTCGCCCAGATGATTTCGAGCGCGGTTGACGCGGCACGCCCAGGCGAGGGCGCGAGCGAGGGTTTGCCGCCAGCGTTGTCCGACATTACGGTGAACGTGCCCGTGCATGCCTATGTGGCCGAGGAGTATATCCCCGACACCGACGAACGCGTGCTGCTGTATCGCCGTCTGGCCTGCGCCGATACGCTTGGCGCGGTGGACGACTTGCGTGAGGCCACGTTGGCCGCGCATCCCGATATGCCCGAGGCATGCGAGAATTTGTTCTTGCGCTCGAAAATTCGCGCATGGGCCAACGAAGTGGGCGTAAAGGTCGTGACGGTGGTCGGCGGCAAACTGAACGTCGAGCCCATCAACGTGCCCGATTCTGCGATGACGCCGCTTCGTCGCGAGGGCGCGCGCTACATCGCGCAATCGAAGAAGCTCCAACTTCCCATGAAGCATTTCGGCGAAGTGGAGCAAGAAGGGCTCATGCGCGCCATATGGGAGTTCCTCTTTGGTTTGAAGCCGATCGATGCGGCGGGGCTTGCGATCGAGGCGCCGAGGGCCTCGATCGCCTCGAGCTCGCCGGCCGATGCGGGCGCAAGGGCCTCCTCGGCGCGCGCGTCGAAACCTGCGAGCATGAAGTCGACGTCTACGACGACGAAGACGCGCGCTTCGGGCAAGCCGAAGGCGACGAATACCTATGTCGGGGGCGTTCGCGCCACGCGAAAGCCGAAAGTGAAGCTGAACATTCCCACCCCGCCGAAAAACCCCTCGGCCCCGGTGGCGGGCGATGGCCGACCGAAACCGTTCGTGCCCGACAGGCCCGCCATCGCTCCTGATGGGCGTCCCGCATCGAACGGAACAATAAGAAGGCGCCGCAAATGACGCAGTCGAGGCAATCGGGGAAACGCCCCGCAGCTACGCCTAAAAAGCGTTCGTCGCGCGCAATGTCGAATTCGACGGCGAAAAAGCGAACTTCGTCTTCGAATGCTCGGAGGCGCAGCACTGCCGGTTCTCGAAAGCGTGCGAGCAGTCAAAAGAAGCAGCCGTCTGTCTTCGCGAAGGCCTACGACTCCTTTTGTTCGCTCGCGACGTTTCTGGGCCACGTGTCGAAGCGCGCGCTTGTCGTCGGCTGCGTGGCGGTTGTGCTGGCGGTGGGCGCCATTGGAACGTTCGCGACCACGGAGGCCCGCGTGCAGGCCGACTTGGATGGCCTGCCCAGTTACATCACCGAAGACATGGTATCTGAGGCGCGTTCGATGCAGGCCCACTATGGCCACCCTGCTGGGTGCACTATCGCGCAGATTATCGTCGAGAGCGGCTATCAGGGCGGTTTGTCGCAGCTCGCAACGCAAGATCACAACTTGTTTGGCATGAAATGGGCTAGCTCGTTTGCGGGCGCCGATGGCGTGGTGGGGCCGGCGAATTGGAATACCAATGAGGAATACGACGGACAATACGTGCAGATCAACGACGCGTTCATCGAATTCGAAAGCGATCGGGCCTGCATTCGATTCCGTTCCGAGGTATTCCTGCAGGCGTCGACGTATGCCGACAACGCGTTTATTCAGCAAGCCATCGCGAACCGCGATTCAAAGGCCATGGCGTATGGATTGCAAGACGCCGGCTGGGCGACCGACAGCAACTACGCCAACGCGCTTATTTCCGTTATGGATGCCTACGATTTGTACCGCTTCGACGTATGATGGGCGTCTGAGCAAAAGGCGACTGTCTCCTTGGTTTCATGGAGGTCTGGCCAATGATAGCTATCCCAGAAACCAAGAAAGCTCCCCCCGTAGGGGAGCTTTCTTGGTTTTGCGGGCCGTCAAGCGAAGGGAGGGAAGGTTGTGGCGGCCTCGCTTTGAAGGGAGGGGTAATTAAAATTAGGCTTCAGTCTTTTCGGCGGCAACTTTCGTTTCGACATTCGGCTCGGCCTCGGTTGTCTTTTGGGCTTCGGCGTCGTCCTTTTCAGGCGCATCGTCTTTGGCGGCTTCGAGCTTCTTGGCAGCAGCCTTCTTCTTGCGCTTGGGCTGCTCTTCCACTTCGACCTCTTTCACGACATCTTTGTCGCTGCCGAGGCCTTCGCGGAAGTTGTGAATCGTGCGCCCGAGCGAGCGGCCGAGCTTCGGCAGATGCTTGGGGCCGAAGATCAAAAGCGCCACGGCCAAGATAATGAGCAGTTCGGGAACGCCAAGACCAAAGATTTTCATTGCGATGCCTTTCGTAGAGGTGCGGTTGCATTCGTGCTTTGCGATTTGACGCATTGCAGAATACTCCCGCACCTTGTAGGGCGCCTATCGTGCAGTTTTATGAAACGCCTGTTCAAGGGCTTGCATTTTGTCATGCAAGATAGGTAATAGCTTATTTTGCACTTTCTTCGCTCGTGTGCTCTCCCTGATTTTCGCCGAGCACCTCCGCCTTCACGGCCTCGGCTGGCATCTCCTGCCAGCGCTCGCGCTTCCACTTCGCGAGGTTGGTCGAATGGCGCATTTGGATGAGTTCAAGCACCACCGAGAACACCATGGCGAAGTACACCATGAGCTTCTCCATGTGCATGTCGAGCACCTCCACGCCAGAATTGATGCCCAGGCTGTCGAGGAACAGCAGCACGCCGATCACGCTGATGAACACCAGCGCGAGAATTTTCATTTCGGTGTGTTTGTTGATGAAGTCGGAAATGGGGTCGATGAACACCATCATGATTACGATGGCGACCATCACCGCGATGATCATGATGATGAGGTGGTTGGCCAACCCCACCGCAGTAATAACCGAGTCGATCGAGAACACGACATCCATCACCATGATGGTCGCAACGGCCTGCGCCAGGCCGATTCGATGCATGTCCCTATGCTCTTCTGAATGCTCGGCCTTCTCTTCGGTAAGGGCGAGCACGTCTCGCAGCTCATCGATGCCCTTATATATGAGATAGGCACCGCCGAGCAGCAGTACCAGGTCGCGCACGCCAAAGCCGTGCGACCAAAGGCCCAAGTCTATTGTGAACAGCGGTGTGGTCATATGCACCAGGAAGCTCGCGAAGCACAAGAACAGGCATCGCGAAACCATGGCACCCAAAAGGCCCAGCTTGCGGCCGATATGCTGTTTTTCGGGAGGAAGCCTGTTTGACGTGATTGAGATGAAGACGATGTTGTCAACTCCCAGCACGATTTCCAGGAAAATAAGCGTGACCAGGGAAATCCACGCTTCTGGGGTAGTGAAGATCGATAAATCCAACGGTGCTCCTTCCGGCCGAACGCCAAAGGAACACAACCCTTGGGCGCCCAAGCCTATCTCTAGCTTGCGATAGCGCCAAGAGTCTTGTTATTTAAGACACGCCAGGTGAAACACCGGGTCTGTTGACGTGCCACACCGCGCGGGGACAACCGCGGGTGCCAACTACTCCCCCTTGATACGGAACGCGACGGCGAGGGGCCGCAATCGCGTGAGTGATATAATGACGGAGTTTTTTGCAACCAAGAACAGGATTGCTATGGATTTCACGAAACTACCGTTCCTCAAGAGCAAGGAAGTCGACGAAGGCCCCGTGCGCTATCTCGACGGCTCGTCGCTCGCCCGTCCATTCGACCCGCCGAAATTCGTTTTCTATGCCGCCATCGCGTTTGCCGTGGTAGCGGCCGTTATTGGCATCCGCTATGCGGGCGGGGCCATCGATTCCATTCTGCATGGAGCCGAGCGCAATGCGGCCACCGTCGAGGCCAATATCAGCCGCGGCGTGGAATATGAGCTTCCGTCGCTCGAGAATTACATCGCGCTTGACGACGCGACCATCGTGCAGGTGCTCGGGGAGTCGGGCTACGTCACGTACAACCTGCTCGATGAAGGCGAAGAAGGCGTCGACGTGATGAAGCTGCCCAGCGATGTGACGCTGGCCGATGCCGCCTTGGTATACGCCAAGGGAATTTCGAACATGGATTCCGTCACGGCATCGAAATATCTGGTGGGGTCGTGGCGATTCTCGGTTTCGCGCACCAACGGCACCGAAATGAAGGTGCGCTATTGCGACTTGGCGGCCCAGGGCGCGCAAGATGCCGTGCAGCGAGCCATGCAAGGCGAAGGCTGGCTCGATAACGCCAACGTGACGATTTCCGCAGAAGGCGTCGACGAGGTTGGCAACACTTACCGCGAGGGCACCATTGAAACCGAAAGCGGCACGCGCGCCTGGCGCATCTCGGTTTGCGATTTGAGCGGCGTATACAACATCTCGGGATTGCCTAGCACGGCCCAATATGTGGGCATCAAGATGAGCTAGCGAAACGAAGAGAGCCGACCTCGTGGCCGGCTCTCTTCTCATATTGGCGGGTCGCTATTCTGTTTCGCTACTCGAACAGCGCGCGGCCCTCGTCGCTTACCACCATGCGGCATGCGCCGGGCAAGATTCGCGCGGTGAACGGCGTGCTCTTCTTCGTAACCTCGCCGTCGTATTGCATATCGAATGCCGGATCGGCCTCCACGGTGACTTCCGTGCCTTGGTACAGCTCGAGTGCATCGCCGCGTTCGGGAAATTCGCCGTCGCGGTCGAGCATGGCCGCCAGCATGGCGGGCAGAAGCTCCACGGCGTTTTTGGCCTTCAGCACCGCCACGTCGAGTTTGCCGTCGCGCGGCTGATTGGTGTGGGTGAACGAGATGTCGAACTGGATTTTCGAGAAATTGATCACCAAGACGCCGAGCCCCTCGGTTTCATGGCGCACGCCGTCGATGGTCACGGTAATCTTCGAATGCTGCGGCGCGATGTTGGCGCCCGCTGCCAAGAAATACGCCATAGGCCCGAACAGTTTCTTGTTGGGGGCTGCGCTTTCCATGATCGTGGCGTCGTAGCCCGCGCCGGCCATAATCATGAAACCGTGCTTCTCGCCGGCCGATTCTATTTCTGCCACGTCGAAATCGAGCGTCTCGCAGCGCCGGGCGAGCTTCGCGAGCGCGTGCGGCTCGTTCGGCTCGGCCAGATTCAGCGAAAGCAGGTTGGCCGTGCCTGCGGGGTAGGGCAGAAGCGGCACTTTGGTGTTGGCCAGCGCATACGCCACGGTGGCCACGGTGCCATCGCCGCCCGAAGCCACTACCAGGTCGAATTCGCTCGCGTCGCGCAGCAGCCCTTCGATGGGCGTTGCGCCGTCGGTCGATCGCATGCACACCTCGTCGCCGTCTTGCGTGAACGCGCGCATGAAATCGTAAATCGACCCATCGCGGTATCCAGATGCGAGATTATTGATGATAAGTGCTTTCATCTCCCATTCCCCCTTACTACCGCTAAGATGGTACTACATACTGAATGAAACTATGATTAGCTGAAGGAAAACTGTTGTACATCACGACTCGCAAGCAGCTGGAGCAGTTCATCGACCGTGCCCGCGTAAGCGAAGTGCTGGCCGTCGATACCGAGTTCCTCCGCGAGAAAACCTATTGGCCGCGCCTGTGCCTCATCCAAATGGGCACCGAGAAAGAAAGCGTCGCCATCGACCCGTTCGCGTTCGACGATTTGTCGCCTTTGCGCGAGCTGTTCACCAACAAGAAAATCGTGAAGCTGTTCCACGCGGCTTCGCAAGACCTTGAAATCATCCACCACGAACTCGGCGTGGTGCCCGAGCCCATCTTCGACACTCAGATCGCCGCGTCGCTTTTGGGCGGAACGCTGCAGGTGGGATATGGCTCGCTCGTGCAAAGCGAGTGCGGCGTGAAGCTGAAGAAGGCCGATTCGTTCACCGATTGGAGCCGTCGTCCGCTGGCCGACTCGCAGATTCAGTACGCGCTCGACGACGTGGTGTATCTGCCCAAGATGTACCGCTCCATGACGGCCGAGTTGGAGCGTTTGGGTCGCCTTCATTGGCTCGACAACGATTTCAAAGAGCTCTCCAACCCCGAGAAATACGAGGTCGACCCCTACGACCGCTGGCGCCGGCTGCGCCGCGTGAACCAATTGTCGCGTCGCCAGCTTTCCGCAGCGCGCGAGATCGCCGCATGGCGCGAGAAAACGGCCATGAAGCGCGACATCCCGCGCAAGTGGATCTGCTCTGACGAGCAAATCGTCGAGGCTTGTAAGCGCGAGCCCCGCACGCTCGACGACTTGTTTATGGTGCGCGGCGTGCGCGGCGCGTTGAAGATGGACGACGCCCGCGCCGTGCTGAAGGCGTGCATCGCCGGCCTGGACGCTCCGAAAGAGGAGTGGCCCGAGCTGCCGAAAGCGCCCAAAAGCGAGCCGAACGTCGATGCCCAGGTCGATTTGCTTATGTCTTTGGTCAAAATGCGCGCGAAGGAAAACGACGTGGCGTTCGGCGTGCTTGCGTCGCATGACGACCTGACGAAGATCGCGCGCGGCCATTACGACGAGGCCGACGTGCTGAAGGGATGGCGTCGCACGCTGGTCGGCGACGATTTGCTCGCTTTGGCCAAAGGCGAAGTCGCTCTGACCATTGAAGATGGCATGATGAAGGTAACGAACGCGCGACAGGTTGGCTAGGCAAACTTCCGTTCGCTAAAATATCCGCAACGTAACATCGGCTTTGCCGGCACGACGCGCCTGCGGGCGCCACATAAGGAATGATGCAACTATGATTATGGTCGGAAACGATATGGGCCTCTACATCGCCGTTATGGTGCTTACGCTGATTATCGGCGGCGGCGCGCAATGGTATGTCACCACCCAGCTGCATAAATATCAGAAGATTCCGTGCTCGTTCAACGTTACGGGTGCGCAGATGGCTCGCAAAATGAGCTTCGACAAGGGCATTTCCAACGTCGAAGTGCACCATGGCGGTCCGAGCCAAGACTTTTTCGATCCGCGTACGAACTCCGTAACGCTCGATCCCGATGCGTACAACACCACTTCCATCACGGCCGTGGCTACCGCCGTGCACGAGATGGGCCACGCCACGCAGCACGCCGAGGGCTACGGCTTCATGAAGTTCCGCAGCGCCTTGGTGCCCGTCGTGAACCTGTGCTCGAACGCCTGGATCATCATTTTCATGATCGGCTTGTTCGCGGGCGCCGCTGGCGGCGTGTTCATTAAAATCGCCATTATCATGTTCGCTGCGACGCTGCTGTTCCAGCTGGTCACGCTGCCTGTCGAATTCGATGCGTCGCGTCGCGGCCTGCAGTATTTGAAGGCATCGGGCATGAACGGCGCCGAGCTCGCGGGAGCGTCCAACGTGCTGCGCGCGTGCGCCCTCACCTATGTCGCCGCCGCGCTCACCTCTCTGCTGCAGCTTATTTATATGGTGCTCTCCACGCGCTCGGAGGAATAGCGCCCTATGCTCGCGTCGCAGGTGAACTCGGCCGAAGCCGAGGACGAGAAAAAGCCGCTCAGCGTAACCCAGGCGCTCGATGTAGCCAAAGGCGCGCTCGAGGGGTGCAAGCTGCGCGTGCTCGGCGAGGTGTCGGAAGTCAACGTGAAGAGCGGCTACGCGAACGCCTACTTCACCTTGAAAGACGAAAATGGCACCTTGCCGTGCCAAATGTGGCGCGACCGTTACGCGAAATGCGGCGTGAAGCTCGAAGTGGGCATGGTCGTGGAGCTGGTCGGGCGTTTTTCGCTGTATCCCAAAAAAGGCCGCATGCATTTTCAAGTGTTCGCTGTTTCCTTGGCCGGCGAAGGCGTGCTGCGCCAACAGGTTGCCCAGCTTGCGGCGAAGCTCGAGGCGGAAGGGCTCATGGACCCTCGTCGCAAGGTCCCCGTGCCGCCGTACCCGATGAAAATCGGTGTGGTCACCTCTCCGCGCGGCGACGCCATCCACGACGTGTTGCGCACGACGCGCCGTCGTTTTCCTTTGGCGCATGTGTACGTCGCGGGCGTTCCCGTTGAAGGCGCCGCGGCTCCGCAGCATATGATCGAGGGCATGCGCGCGTGCTACCGGGCGCGCGTCGAGGTGATTCTGCTCGTGCGCGGCGGCGGCAGCTACGAAGACCTCATGCCGTTCAATGACGAGAACCTCGCCCGTGCCATCGTGAAATGTCCCATTCCCGTGGTGACGGGCATCGGCCACGAGCCCGATACCACGATCGCCGACTTGGTGGGCGATCTGCGCGCCTCGACTCCCACAGGCGCTGCCGAGGCGGTGACGGTGCCCACGTTGCAACTTCTGGAATACGTGCGAAACCAGGGCGAGGCGATGGCGCGTCGCCAGGAACAGCTGCTTCAGAATGCGGCCCTGCGGCTGGAACGCTATGCGTCGAGGCCCGTCTTCAAGGATCCGCGCTCGATGTTTGCTAACGATCTAATTTCGCTCGACATGTATCACGACCGCCTTGGTCGGGCTTTGCCCGCAAGCATTCAGCGCGACCGCGCGAGGCTATCGGCCTATGCCGCCCGGTTGGCGGTTCGTCCCGCGATATTGCAGAACGCTGCGACGCGGCTCGCTGCAAGCGAATCGCGTTTTCGGGCGTCAGCTACGTTGCTCGAGCGCGATGCGTTGCGGCTGTCGGCGCAGCGCGATCGGCTTCGCGAGGTGTCGACGAAGCTGTTGGTGGGGCCTTCGCACCAGGTGGCGCTTAGGGCGGGTCGATTGCACGACTTGTCGCCCCTCGCCATTCTGTCTCGCGGCTATGCCGTTGCGCGCGATGGTAATGGGGCCATCGTGAAGCATGTCTCATCGGTGAACCCGGGAGATGCGCTGGAGGTGTCGGTCGCCGACGGCGTGATTTCCGCAACCGTCGATTCCGTGAAAAACGTTGAAAGGGGCTAGCAATGGCCGAAGAACAGAAGGATATTTCGGAACTGTCGTTTCGCGAGGCCATGGCCGAGCTCGATCGCACGGTGAGCACGCTCGAGAGCAATACGCTTGAGCTCGAGGATAGCTTGAAAGCTTATGAGCGCGGCGTTGCGCTGCTGGCCGACTTGCAGGCGCGCCTCACCAATGCGCAGCAGAAGGTGGACGTTCTGATGGGGCAGCTTGACGCTCCCGCCGATGATGCGACCACTGACACGACTCTTTCGTAAGGTCGGGTGCTTTTTGCACTACACTGAAACGCGTAATCCGATTCGCGCCCATATCGCGCGAGAAAGGCAGCATGTCTTATGACCGACTGCGTATTCTGCAAAATCGCCGCGGGCGAGATTCCTTCGACCATCGTGTACGAAGACGACCAAGTCATCGCGTTCGACGACCTCGCGCCGCAGATGCCGGTGCATACGCTCATCATTCCCAAGCAGCATTTCGATAACATCGGCGCCGGTTTGCCCGACGACTTGATGGGCCACCTGTTCAATACGGTGAAGAAAATCGCCGAAATCAAGGGAATCGACAAGTCGGGCTATCGCGTGATCGTGAACACGGGCGATGACGCGCAGCAGTCGGTGCATCACATCCATGTCCACGTTCTGGGTGGTGCGCCCATGAACTCCGGCTCTCCGGCTCTCTAAGTAAGAAACAACACGGGGGAACCACGTGAAAATTCTCGTCATCAACGCCGGCTCGTCGTCGCTGAAGTACCAGCTCATCGACACCGAAAATAATAAAATGCTCGCGAAGGGTTTGTGCGAGCGTGTCGGTAGCAAAGATTCTTACATCAAGCACGGAGCCGACAAGGACGAACGCATCTTCGCGCAATACATGGCCGACCACGAAGAGGCTCTGGCCGTCGTGTTCGATGCATTGTGCCATAGCGACCGCTCTACCATTCATTCAATCAACGAGATCGATGCCATCGGACATCGCATCGTGCATGGCGGCAACTATTTCGATTCATCGGTGCTCATTACTCCCGATGTCATTAAGAAGATTGAAAGCCTGTGCACGCTTGCGCCGCTGCATAACCCGCCCGCGCTTAAATGCATCAATGTATGCCAAACCATGGCGCCCGATATGCCGCAGGTTGCGGTGTTCGACACGTCGTTCTTCCAATCGCTGCCGCCTTCGGCATACATGTACCCGTTGCCGTACGAGCTGTGCGAGAAACACCAGATTCGCAAATACGGCGCGCATGGCACCTCGCATCGCTATATCGCGCAGCGTTGCGCCGCGCTTATGGGCCAGCCGCTGGAAGATTTGAAAATCATCACCTGCCATCTGGGCAATGGGTGTTCCATTTCTGCCGTCGACCATGGCATTGCCGTGGACACGTCGATGGGCTTCACGCCGCTTGACGGGCTTATGATGGGCACGCGTTGCGGCGCCATCGACCCAGCCATCATTCCCTTTTTGGAAGAGGCGGAAGACCTCACGCCTCCGCAGATCAACGAGCTCATGAACAAAAAATCGGGCCTGTTGGGAGTTTCGGGCATCAGCAACGATATGCGAGACGTGCGCAAGGGCGCCGAGGCTGGCAACGAGCGCGCGATGCTCGCATATGACATGTACGCACACTCTATTCGCAAGTATTTGGGCCAATATCTGGTTGAGATGGCCGGTTGTGACGCTATCGTGCTTACGGCTGGCGTTGGCGAGAACTGCGACCGCATGCGCCGCATCGTGTTTGCGGGCCTGCAGCCGCTCGGCATTGTCCTCGACCAAGAGAAGAACCGCCGCGACTATCACGGCAAAGAGCGCTTCATTTCGCGCGACGATTCCCCGGTGAAAATCATCGTTATCCCCACGAACGAGGAGTTCATGATTGCTCAGGATACTTTGAATATCGTCTCTGGATTGAAGAAGTAATCGCGTTTTCGCCCCATGCACGAGGGGCCGCATCCCTTGGTCTTCACAACGTTTCAGGCGTTCAGACCAAGGAATGCGGCCCCTCGTTTCGTTGTTGGGTCGTTTCTGACAAGCGCTTCTTGCAAGATTTTTTTGGCATGGCTCAAGGATTTGGCTGTTTTTTTGCAATAGTCGCACTGAGCTGTAATTTCGCTTTATTGAAACAGCGTAGACCTCACGGCGGGCAGGCTGGTATCCCTGGTCTGAACGCCTGGAACGTTGTGAAGACCAGGGATACCAGCCTGCCCGCAGGGCAATTCCCAATAAAAAGAGCCGCAAAAGCGGCTCTCAAGAAAACTGCAAAACCCTGAGCTTACGCCTGTTGCGCCTGAACGGCGGTGATGGCGATAACGCCCAAAACGTCGTCGGCGGAGCATCCGCGCGACAAGTCGTTCATTGGAGCACCCAATCCTTGGGTGATGGGGCCGTACGCCTCGGCTTTCGCGAGGCGCTGCACCAGCTTGTAGCCGATGTTCGCCGCGTCAAGGTCGGGGAACACCAGAACGTTCGCCTTGCCAGCGACGGGGGAGTTGGGGGCTTTGCTGGCCGCAACGCTGGGAACCAGGGCCGCATCGGCCTGCAGCTCGCCGTCGATAGAATATTCCGGCGCCTTCTGCTTTGCCAAGGCCAGGGCTTCGACGACTTTCTGGGTATCGTCGTCTTTCACCGAGCCGTAGCTTGAATGCGACAGCATGGCCACGCGAGGTTCGGCACCCAGGAGCTTCTCGTACGACTTTGCCGTCGATACGGCAATTTCAGAGAGGTCTTCGGCATTGGGCTGAATGCATACGGCGCAGTCGCTGAACATGAACGTACCTGCATCGCCGTATTCGCAATTCGGAACTTCCATCACGAAAAACGAGCTTACCAGCTTGCTGCCTGGAGCGGTTTTTATGATGCGCAGCGCCGGGTGCAGCACGTCTTTGGTGGCATGGCATGCACCGCCGACCAGGCCGTCGGCGTGGCCGGTTTTCAAAAACATGGTGCCGAAATACATGACGTCGTCCATTTGGGCCAGGGCCTCTTCTGGAGTGACGCCTTTGCTCTTGCGCAGTTCGTAAAACGCGTCAGCCATTTCCTGGCGCAGCTCGCCTTGGGCGTTGTCGATGACGGTGGCGCCTTCGAGCTTGTAGCCTTTGGCTGCGATTTCTTCGGGCTTGCCGACGATCACGATGTTCGCCAATCCCTGCTCGAGAGCCTTTTCGGCGGCTTCGAGGATGCGGTCGTCGTTGCCTTCGGGCAAAACGATGGTCTTCTTGTCGGCCTTTGCTCGGTCGATCATGGTGCTCAGAAACGTTGCCATGCAGCGTCCTTTCTCTAGACTCATACGTTGCCATGATAATGCAGGAAGCTCATGCGCGGCGGAGCTTTCTCCATTCTGGTGATTTCATAGGATGAGCGGCGGGGCACGCAGCGGTTTCGCGAGCTTGCGTATAATTGCGACTGTTTGGGTATCGCTGGTGCGAAAGGCGCATGTCGAGCGCGTTTCGCACGGTCGATATAGATACGCTGCCAGGCCGATCGGCCTCGGAAGGGATCACTGCATGAAGACCATTTCTTTCGCCGTTCCTTGCTATAACTCTGCCGCCTACATGGATACATGCATCGAGTCGCTGCTCGCATGCGACGAGGGCAAGGGCGATATCGAGATTCTCATCGTCGACGACGGCTCCACAAAAGACAATACCGCCGAAATTGCCGATGCGTGGCGGGCGAAATACCCCGATACCCTTCGTGCCATCCATAAGCCCAATGGCGGCC
>ERZ808240.3366-NODE-3366-length-15712-cov-5.413298_pt1 | contig 15712 bp, 11 predicted proteins | sample MGYA00521084_ERZ808240 | MGnify/ENA primary metagenome ERZ808240 (study PRJEB31516, sample SAMN03275571) | gut metagenome | biome: mammalia-associated habitat; material: feces | host: Papio cynocephalus | place: Kenya | collected 2012-08-06 ... | reverse complement strand
CAAACTGTTCTGAAACATACTTAAATGAATATGATTCATCATCATTACTGATCTTTACACCTCCAGGCAATGCAAAAGTGATCATATCCAACTGCTGTTTCAAAGACTGGTTCGCTGCCTGAAGAGCATTTTGATAAAACCTTTCTTTTTTTACAATTTCATCTACACTACGGAATCCCAGGAATGCATAGTGCTCATTTCCTTCGTATTCTTTTACAATATGTGCCTGAAAACATGATAAACCTGCCGCATTTGGCACTGTTTCAAAAGAAAAATAGTATTCATCTTCTTTTTTAAAGCGTTGTTTTATTGTTGTGCAGTTAAGTTCCTGCTTCATGGCTTTCCGAAATTTGGGAAGAACGAATTTTTGAGTATATCCATCCACATAATCTGCAAATTTCGAGATGTTGTTCATTACTTTCGCATGATTTGTTTTCTGGTAAAATGCAATCGAATAATCATCTGTGTCCAGATTCAGAACAAATGCAATGGTATAATCAAGACTTAATCCAGACAAAACGCGGTTATTTTCCAGCAGTTCTTGCTTGTACGCATTCTCTACCTGCTTTTCTTTATCAATCTGGCGGACTGCATACAGAACGTTTGTCACATTTCCTGACGAATCACGTTTTTTTACGATAAATCTTGCCAGATGCCAGGACCCGCTGGTTGCAAGGTATTCGACCGCAATGCTCTCTGTATCTTTGAGACGTTCATTTAGCGTTGAGGTATCCAGAAACTCTTTCATAATCTCCTGATATTCCGAAGATACAATCGTCTCTCTTGCTTCCCTGAAAACATCTTCGGTACTTCCATGCTTTCCCGTTAACCGGTGCATCTCCTGACCTGCTGAAATCTCCTCATAGGTCCCTTTAACCAGATCCATTCTGTAAATGAGCCAGTATATTTTGCTGATAGAATCTACAATCTCACTGTTTAAGCTGGCACTTTCCAATGCTTCTTCCAACAGCACTTTCTGCTTTTCCTGTTCTTCAATAATATCATCAATATAGCGGTACCCCATAACGACCTGAAAACCAGGTACATTTTTCAGACGCACGATCTGTACTTCAAAATGCTGTTTGCCTGCCGGATTTGGATAACAGCGGAACCTGTAAGCGAATCTGTCATGATGCCCCAGGTATTCAATCAGATAATCTGCATTCAGTTTTTCCACAAAATCCGGTGCCGATTCCTGAATGACAAAATGTTCAAAGTAATACCGGATACGGAATGAAAATGATTGAAATCCTGCTTCAATCTGGCACTCCGTTATCGCACCATTTGTGTTTTCTTCCTGCTTTACAGGTATCATAATATCATTTAACAGATCACAAGTATAAACAGATGTATAATCAATACTCAGAACATCCAGAATACTTTTTTCTTTTCTTAATTCCTCCAGACTATCTTGCAGATCCATCTGTTCTTTTTCCAGAACTTTCAACATTCTCATATTCTCGCGGACACTTCCCAGATGTCCTCCGACATTTGACAATAAGTGGATCAGGATATCATCAGAACTTAACTTTGGATTATCCACCCCGATAAAACCGGTTAAAGACCGGTTTGCATAAACAGGTACAGCAATCAATGTCTGGATGTTCTGCGGTTTTAAGCAGGCATATTCCTTTGGCATTTCTTCTGCAATGTCTTCTATATGATAAATAACGATATTTTCCTTTTTCCGGAATCTGTCTAGCCACTCTGGCATCTCTTCAAGTGGTATATACTGAAGGTTCTGTATCTGTGGTTCTATTCCATCCGCACACCATTCAAACGTATTCCGAAAACTGTCATGTACTTCTGATATCCAGTCAAATATATACACTCTCTCGGCATTTGTATACTCACCGATTGCTTTCAGGATATCGGGTATGATTTCATTTAACTGTGTCTCATCTTCAGCCTGATCCATACAGGAAATCTGATGAAGAATCTCATTCATGTTTTTTATTTTTCGTTCATAGGTTTCTCTGTATTTATCCATATAACTCTCCTTTGAATTCCGTCAAAAACTCTTTAATAATCTCTAAATAAAAATCCTCATGTCCGAACACAGACCGGTGTGTTCCTTTTTTAACCAGAACTAACCGTGCATGCGGAATCCATTCTGCCATCAGACGCGAATGAGAAGATTTTACAACATCTCTTGTCCCTGCAATCAGAAGTACCGGTGCTGTGATGGACTCAAGCCGTTCTTTTGTCAGCATCGGTGAATTGCACAGAAGTGAAGTAAGCTGCCTGCGATGCGTAAGATGGCGGTATATTTGATGTAAAACCGGGAGGCGCTGGGAAGTTCGATGTAATATTTTGGAAAACATCCCAGAAATTATGGTCAGAAAATCATACTTCACATTACAGAAAAGCCTGAGCGGGAAGATCAGACCATCCGGAAAGAGATTACCACTCACTGAGATTACCGCTTTTGCACGCGACGGGAAAAGCGATGCGAATTCCAGCGCGATATTCGCTCCATCACTAAAGCCAAACAGAATACAGGAAGAGATGGAAAGAGTATCTAAGAGAGCTGCAACATCTTTTGCCATATCGGTAGTGGTAAATTCCTTTCCGGCATATTCCGGTTTGATTCTGGAACGTCCGTGGGCACGGCTGTCCATAAGAATAATGCGGTATTCTTTGGACAGCTTTTTTTCATAATAGTCAAAAACCATGTGTGTCTCGGAATTCCCATGCAGCATCAGGACAGGCATCCCGGCTCCGATGTCTTTATAATAGATCCATGTATGTAATGTATCAGCCACACCCTCTGAGACATTTATTTTTTCCATTGTCTGAGGCCTCCCTTCAGGAAGGTCAGTATATAACCGCGGATTCCATGAGGGTTCTGGATCTCTACCGTTGCGTATAGCATACCCGGTGTTGGATATTTTGGAAGATAGGCATAATAAGACGGAACCCATTCCGTCGGGCTGTATTTCTCTTTGGCACGGTAAAGATTACGGAATCCATAGCAGGAATTCAAGTGATCATAGATGAACTGAAGCAAACGTTCCACAGGATTGTGACTGTCACCATCCAGACCGGCAAGAGGCGCAACACCCAGACTTCCATATTCGACGCCCTCTTCTTTAAATACCTGAAATGCATCATATATGATAGTTTCCATTACTCCGCCAGGAGCATCTTTCCCATGTCTTGTTACATCAGCCATGTATCCGTTTTTCCCCATAAATGGGACAAATACAATGAACGCAACCATCTTTCCATCAGAATCGAGTGCGTAGAAATAACGTTTGTCCATAGGATTGTCTAATCCGACAGTTCCCATCGTGAACTGGAGCATACCGCTTTTTTTCCCTTCCAGCCATTCATTCGTGATACGGTCAAATTCCCGATCCATGGCCGGATCACGTTGTGTAAGGACTTTATATTCATGAATGGTAACACCGGCTTTTCTCGCATGATTGATATTCATACGCATCTTCGCACCTTTTTTCCCGCTGATTTCATAATCGGAAAGCTTAAAACGCGCTTCTTCACCACTTTTTACAAGACCGAATCCCTGTTTTTCATATTCGGAAATGTAATAATCGGTCAGGCCAAGGAAGAAGATGTTATGTGCACTGTTCAGGCAGAATTCTTTGAATTCAGCAAGAAGTGCCGGGAAATCTTCATCTTTGCAGACAGGATCGCCATTTACCACAACCGTATTGCCTACCGTACCATAAGGAAGGACTCCATCAACAGAATGTCCAAAATACAGGGATTTGTCATCTTCCAGTGCAAGATAAGAACAAGGATTCTGACTGTAAAGATTCAGAAGTGTACGTGCATGCTGAATCTCAGTTTTTCCACGTGCCTGGCTTTGAATCCATGGTTCTACAGCACAGAGGATGGCTGCAAGGATGCATCCCCAGCTGAACCAGAACAGGACGAACTCTGTTCCGTGTTTTCCAGTCATGGGAGCCGGCAGATTACCCATACCAAAGATCATTCCGACACCCTCTGAAAAGCTCTTTGCAAAAGAAACAGAAGTTCCCGGGATGAGTCCCATCCGCATATAATGCCAGGTGATTCCGACATTCAGAAGAACACCTGCAATAGCAAGTAATGCAAGACACAGTGTACGTCTGCGGTTCCTTCGTCCTGCAGGGCAGCAGAAGTCTTTACGCAGGCAGAAAAATAATACAAATAATAGCAGATCAAAAAACATGACTTTATTGTGCATCGGATGTCCCATGCCAATCAGTCCGCGCAAAAAATTCAGGACAAAAATTCCCATCACGATCAGCCATGCGTTCCTTTTTCGTTTCCATAACTGTAATGACAACACAAAAAGAATAATCGAAAAAGCCCTCTGTACCATACGTCCCATTTCAAATGAAATCTGCATCGTCCTGGAAATTCTGGAAAATGGGAAAAATGTTAATATAAAAAGGAATAATGAAAATATAGCAAGTAATATAATTGTAATATTTTCAATCCTGATACGGAACGGACGCCATTTTTTTTGATCAGTGTATGTATTATTCATAATTTTATGCCTCCCTATTGCCGATTCATTGCCTTAAAGTGTAGCCTTTTATATTTAAAAAATCAAGTTTATTGTATACTAAAAGAGTCCCGCATAGCAAGACTCTTTGATTTTTATTTTAATTTAATACGTAATTTCTGGTCGTTATTCCACTGACTCTTCCCTTAGCATTGACAAGTACTGCCTTGAAGATTGTCTCTCCTTCCGGCATTTCTACCGGGCCTGTGTACTTTGTAGAAGATGTAGTCGGCTCTGTCTTATCCGTTGTATAGTAAGCAGTATATCCGTCCGGCACCTTGATCTCTATCTGCTGGGCAGTGGTGTACTGTCCGGTTGATGGTGAGACTGCCGGAGCATCTTCGATTGGAAGTTCTACTGTGTAAGATTTCTTTACAGGAAGACTTGGAATCCCTGCTTTGTTGACAGCAATTGCATAGATGGTCGTGTCACCTTCTTCAATCTGGATCGCACCGTTGTATTTACGGCTTCCTGTTGTAGGTTTCTTCTTGTTCTTTGTATAGTATATCTTATTTCCAGAGAATGCTGTCAGTTTCAACTGCTGAACGTCATCGTAATCTTCACTGTCATCCAGACTGAATTTCGGAGGCTTGACAACATATTCCGGCAATTCATCTGAGATTGATGTGTCTGCGTCATCAAGAAGTTCCGGTATCTTCTCTTTCTGATCTGACCGGATATAGAACTTAATGCATGCACGATATAATTCTACATTTGTTTCCTGCTTTTTCAGAGCATCTGTAAACAGATTTTCGGCTTTATCGGTATTATCCTGTGCCTGGTATACTTTTGAAAGGCCCGTATAAGCTTCTGGTCTTGTATCATCTTTTGCCAGCGCATTCCTGAAGCAGTCTTCCGCTTCTGTATAATCATTACGGTCAAGTGCTTTATTTCCCTTATTTACTGCGCCGATATATGATGTCATGTAAGCAAATACACCTACGACTGCAATGATAAGAAGTAAAAATGAAGCAAGTAATAATGCACGCTTTTTCTTCTTTTTGCGTCTTGCTTTTTCTCTGGCACGCTTGCGGTTCCTGCGTCTGCGCTCCTCTTCATCTATCTGCCGGTTACTATTTCTATGTCTATTGCCATTGTGTGCCGTACCTGTATTTCTTCTTGCGTTACCGTTACGGCTGCCTGTGGCATTTCTTCTTGTATCATCTATTGCACCTCGTATCTGTGCTGTAAGCATATCATCCAATGGGTTGTAGTCTGGAACGATGCGGACTTCTTTTCCGCAATTCTTACAATACAACTCGCCCTCAGGTATTCTTTGTCCACAATACCTACATCTCATCTTATGCCATCCTCCTACTGTGAATTCTATCTTTTATCCATTCTTTTCATTCAAATACTGTTCAAACTCTTCCGAAGTCATCAGAACCTTGCGCGGTTTTGTTCCCTCTTCCGGTCCTACTGCCCCTGCCTCACATAGTTGATCCATAATCCTTGCTGCTCTGTTAAATCCTATCTTAAAAGCTCTCTGCAGCATTCCGATGGATGCCTTTTCTTTTTCAATAATCAGTCTTCCTGCATCTGCAAAATATGCATCATTTTCATTACTGTCTGCTCCACCTGCACTTCCCGCCGGACTGCCTGTCTGAATCGTGTTCATATGCGTCTCAATATCCTGATTATATGTAACGTCTCCATTGTGTTCCCGCAGATATTCTACCACCTGCTGTACTTCCTTGTCTGTTACAAATGATCCCTGTACACGTGCCGGTTTCTGATAACCTGCCGGATAGAACAGCATATCTCCTTTTCCAAGGAGCTTTTCAGCACCGTTCATATCAATGATCGTTCTGGAATCTACACCTGATGATACAGAAAATGCGATTCTTGAAGGCATATTGGCCTTGATCAGACCGGTAATGACATTAACGGAAGGTCTCTGTGTTGCAAGAACCAGATGGATGCCGGCGGCTCTGGCAAGCTGAGCCAGACGGCAGATGGCTTCTTCTACATCTCCCGGAGCCACCATCATAAGATCCGCAAGCTCATCAACGATGATGATGATCTGCGGCATCGGTTCCAACTTCTCACCATCTTCTGTCTGAACACCGAGACTTTTTATCTTTTCATTATATCCCTTCATATCACGGACGTTATATTTTGCAAATGCCTGATAACGTCTGGACATCTCTCCGACTGCCCAGTTCAGTGCTCCTGCCGCTTTCTTCGGATCGGTAACTACCGGGATCAGTAGATGAGGAATACCATTATATACACTCAGTTCTACTACTTTTGGATCGATCATAATAAGCTTTACTTCACTTGGATCCGCTTTATATAATACACTCATGATCAATGTATTGATACATACCGATTTACCGGAACCTGTCGCACCTGCGATCAGTACGTGCGGCATCTTCGCAATATCAGCCACAACAGTCTTTCCACCGATATCTTTACCAACGGCAAAAGATATCTTGGAAGAACTGTTCTGGAATTCCGGAGATTCTAACAGATCCCTTAGCATAACTGCACTGTTTTCCTTATTAGGAACTTCAATTCCTACCGCTGCTTTTCCCGGGATCGGAGCCTCGATACGGATATCAGCCGCAGCGAGGTTCAATTTAATATCATCGGCCAGTCCTACAATCTTACTGACCTTGACTCCCATCTCCGGCTGAAGCTCATATCTGGTAACAGATGGACCGCAGCTTACGTTGGTAATTGTAACATTAACCCCGAAATTCTCAAGTGTCTGCTGTAATTTCATGGCTGTTTCACGCAAATGTGCATCTGATTCACCACCACCACGTTTACCTCTTTGTAATAATGATAATGGCGGATGCTGATATTCTTTTTTCGGTTTTGCCTGGTCTGCAGCAACACTGGCTTCTACATCAGCTATCTCATCTGCCATTCCCTCAGCATCCATCTTAGGATTTTTACGTCTTGATGGTTTTTCTTCAGATACCCTCTCTTGTTCCGGTGCTTTCTGTTCCGATTCATTCTGCACAGATGATCTTCCGGAATCTTCCGGTTCCGGATCTGCACGATGAATAATAAAGTCCGGTTTTTCCGGTCCTTTTGCGGTCTTTGGATCAATCGGAAGTTCTCTTACTTCAGGCGACTTTTTGGCAATTGATGTATCAAACGATACCCCTTCTACGTGTTTATCTTTTCGCTTCATTGTACCGGAAGCTTCTGCTTCTGCTCGTTCTTTTTCTCTCTGCTTGCGAAGTTCCATACGTTCACGCTTTCTTTCCGCTGCATTCTCTCTGTGTCGTCTGGCATCTTCCCTTGCTCTTGTATATGCTTTATCACTGCCTGCTTTGACACCTTTTAGTGCCGATTTTCCGGTGATCACTACCAGGCAGATGATCATAAATATTATCGTAAGCACATATGTTCCGGCCACACCGATCGCAGGTGTCAGCACATCTGCAATTCCTTTTCCGATCTTTCCTCCCAGACCGTCAATAAGCTGCAGCAGGACTTCCGCCAGAATTAAAAGAATAACTCCTAACAGTGTCTTCACATATGCATTTCTATTTCCCTTGTTCGATACCAGAAATGAAACCAGTCCGAACAGAATAAACGGCATCACATAAGCTGCGACTCCGAAGATATTCCACAAAAATCCGGATATCGCATCCCCTATAAAGCCGGCAATCCCAAAGTTACTGATCAGCATGATAATACTGACAGCAAGTGTGATCCATATCAGGATCTCATCCAGCATATAACTGTTGATAAGTGCCGGAGCTTGTGTTTTTTTTGTAGTTTTTCTTGTGTTTTTTGTAGTCTTTTTATTGGAAGACGTCCTTTTTGACGTCGTATTCGTCTTTTTTCCATTTGTCTTACGTTTTGTAGACTTCGCAGCCATTAAAACTCCCCCTTTTGATGGCAATACTAATTATTATTATAGCATTTAGGGGATTTTATGTCATTACACATTTTCGTTCTTTTTTTTATTTCTTTCATCTATCATTTCGTGCAATTTATTCAATGCCTCTTTTAATCCGCCAACCTCATTGATCAGGCCTTCTGATACCGCATCTTTTCCTTCCAGCAAAGTACCGACATCTTTTACAAGTTCTGTCGGATTCAGCATTAATGTTTCAATCCTCTTCTGTGTCATATCTGAGTGTTCTGCCAGGAATCTGGTAATCCGGTCCTGTGTGCGAAGCATATTGTCGAGACTTTGCTGTACCCCGATGAACATCCCATTAGAACGTACCGGATGGATCACCATCGTTCCACTTGGTACGATAAACGAATAGTCTGCCGATACCGCAAGCGGTCCACCGATTGAATGACTGCCTCCAAGTACAAGAGACACGGATGGTTTACTTAAAGATGCAATCATCTCCGCAATGGACAGACCTGCTTCTACATCTCCGCCTAAAGTATTAAGCAGAATCAGCAACCCATCTATCTCATTGCTGTCTTCTACTTCCGCAAGCATCGGAAGCAGATGTTCATATTTTGTTGCCTTTGTATTACCGGATACAGATTCATGTCCCTCTATTTCTCCAATAATCGTAAGAAGCTTGATGCGGTGCTGTTCTCTGCTGCTTTCAAGATTCGCACTTCCGGTTTCTTTTAATTCTTCGGTCGGTTCAGCATTTTTTTCTTTTTCTTTCTTTTCTTCACTCATAAAAACACACCTCCATACTTTTTATTAGTATGGAGGTGTGAAAAGATTTTTATTCTTATTTATTCATCCCAGTTGTGATATACGTCCTGAACGTCGTCATCATCATCCAGCATATCCAGAGTCTTCTGGATATTAGCAATATCTTTTGCATCCGTCAGTTCTACATATGTCTGTGGAATCATAGTTACTTCTGCAGATGCCATAGGGATTCCGGCCTCTTCCATAGCAAGGCGTACTGCACTGAAGTCATCCGGATCTGTTAATACTTCGTAGCTGTCTTCCTCTTCTACGAAATCTTCAGCTCCTGCATCCAGTACCTGCATCATCAGTTCGTCGGCATCACCTTCGTATTCCTCTTTATCGATTACGATCTGGCCTTTCTTATCGAACATGAATGATACACATCCAGGAGTTCCTACGTTACCATTTCCCTTTGTAAATGCATTCTTCACATTAGACGCAGTACGGTTCTTGTTGTCTGTAAGAGTCTCTACGATGATAGCTGTACCGTTTGGTCCATATCCCTCATATGTAATATGCTCATAGTTTGCTGCACTCATATCTCCGGATGCACGTTTGATATTTCTCTCGATTGTATCATTTGGCATGTTGTTAGATTTTGCCTTTGCGATAACATCTCTTAATCTGCTGTTATTGGCAGGATCAGAGCTTCCGCCTTCTTTTACTGCTACTGCAATCTCTTTACCGATCTTAGTGAAAATCTTTCCCTTTGCAGCATCATTTTTCTCTTTCTTATGCTTAATATTGGCAAATTTTGAATGTCCTGACATGTCTTTTACCTCTCTTTATCTATTTTGTTTTCTATTTGTATAAGATTTGTATTATTACACACTTTGTCTATTTTATCACGCTTCAGTCAGTTTTTCAATCTTAACTGTCTGAATTATATTATTATCTACTTCCAGAACGGTAAAACGGTATCCTTCATAGTCAACCACGCATTTCTCATCTTCTCCCGGAATATGCTCCAGTTCATTAATCAGAAAGCCGTTCAGAGTCTCATAGTCCTCTTTGTCGAAGGTCAGAGGGATCAGATCTTCCAGATCTTCTAATTCCGTCAAGCCATTAACAATCATACTGCCATCGCTCTGCTTTTTGATCATCTCGTCTTCTTCATCATATTCATCCAGAATATTTCCAACGATTTCTTCCAGAATATCTTCCATTGCTACAAGGCCGGAAGTCTGTCCATATTCATCCAGAACGACCACCATATGATTTTTGGCCGACTGCATTTCTTTGAATAAGTTGTCAATACTTTTGGTTTCAGGAATATATGTAACCGGACGGAGACAATCTTTCAAATCTTTTACCGGGATTTTTCGCTTTGATTCATCCAGATAAGCAGACGCTGCATCTCTGAGATGAATCATTCCGATAATTTCATCAATGTCCTCCTGATAGACCGGGAACCTTGAAAATCTTTCATTCAGCATAAATTTTAATGCCTCTTCCAAAGTCCAGTCACCATCAATCGCAACGATATTCTTTCGATGTGTCATGATATCCTTGGCATCTTTATCCATATAGCGGAAAATATTACGGATCAGCTCCGCCGCTTCTTTTTGCATTTCTTCGTCCATTTCATCTTCATGAAATAGCTGTTTCATCCGTTGGAACAAACTTCCCTCTTCCATAATTAACTATCCTTATCTCCTTCTTCTATGTATGAAGTTCGAAACTGATTCGAATCGCTTCATCTACTCTGTTCATTATCTCTTCGTCTAAATGACATACCAGATCGCGGAGCCTTTGCTTATCAATGGTCCGGATCTGTTCCAGTAAAACTACGGAATTTTTCACAATATGATATCTCCTTGCGTCAATCTCAACATGTGTTGGTAATTTGGCTTTGTTCATTCTGGACGTGATCGCAGCACAGATCACTGTCGGACTGTGCCTGTTCCCGACGTCATTCTGTATGATCAGAACCGGACGAATTCCTCCCTGTTCCGAACCAACAACCGGACTTAAATCCGCATAATAGATATCTCCTCGTTTTACCTGCACTTTGCTTCACACTCCGATTTTCAAGATATACTAAGTATTTCCTTTTTTCCTGAATGTATTCTGCAAAGTTAAAAAATCTGCCGTCAGACAGAATCTGCTCACTTAGAAGCTGTCTACCTGCTCTACGACCTCTCCGTGACGGATGTATTCTCTTGGGATTCGTTTGTTCAGCACGCATACGAACTCATAATTAAATCTTCCGGAAAGTTCGCCCAGAGTATCTACAGAAATAGATTCTTTTCCGTCGCGTCCAAAGACCACAACTTTATCACCAAATTCTACATCTTCGATTGCTGTCACATCAACCATGAACTGGTCCATACATACACGTCCGATGATCGGAGCTTTCTGTCCGTGGATCAGCACATACCCTTTATTAGAAAGGCTTCGCGGATATCCATCCCCATAACCGACCGGAATGGTCGCAACTTTTGTCGGACGGGAAGTAATATACGTTCCACCATAACTTACCGGCTGTCCTTCTGTCAGCCATTTCACATGAGCAACATGGCTGATCAGTTCCATTGCAGGCTTTAATGGTACCTTTTCTTTATCTACCTCATCAGATGGGTACATTCCATAGGTCGTGATACCTGCACGCACAATGTCCATATTTGCTTCTTTCAGATCAATGATACCCGCACTGTTAGAGCAATGATAATATGGGAATGTAACCCCTCTTTTTTTCAGTTCTTCTTTCATCCAGAGATATTTATCAAGCTGTTCCCTGGTAAATGTCTTATCTTCTTCGTCAGATTTTGCAAAATGTGTGAACATTCCTTCCATGATCAGATTCGGAAGCTTACTGATCTTTGCAATCTCATCGGCATTCTCTTTTGTAATCTGGAATCCCAGACGGGCCATTCCTGTGTCAAGTTTAATATGTACATAGACTTTACATCCCATAGCCTCAGCAAGTTCTGACACTTCTTTCGCCATCTCATAACTATAAACAGTCATCCGTACTTCATTGCGGATCATAGTATCCCACTGATCCGGGAAAATGCATCCAAGAACCAGTACTGGTTTCTTAAGGCAGGCATCTTTTAACAGGACAGCTTCATCCAGGGTTGCTACTGCATAACCCCAGATATAATCCTTTGGTTCCAGAAGCTTTGCAATCTGTACGGCACCATGACCATATCCATCCATCTTGATGACTGCCATCATCTGTGTGTCTTCATGGATATTCTTCTTCATCATCTCTATATTATATTCAACTGCGTCTAAATCGACTCTGGCTAAAACTCTTGTATACTGCTTCACTGTTATTCTTCCTCCAGTTTCATTAATGCTTTACTGATATATTCTATCAGATCTCTTGCCATTACACTATATACGCCTTTTTCAAATTTTGCAAGGTCACCGGCCGATCCGTGTATATATGTACCCAGTTCTGCCGCCTCTTTTATCTCTTTTTTCTGAACCATAAACCCTGCTATCGTACCGGCAAGTACATCTCCGGATCCGGCTTTGGCCATCGCACTGTTCCCTGTCGTATTCAGGCATATGCCGTATTTCTCACTTCCGGTCAGTGTCCGGGAATCCTTCAGCACACAGGTAATCCTGTATTTTAAAATAAAGTTCTTTAAAATCTTAAGCCTGTCAGCTTTTAAATCTTCTACCAGAATGTCCGTAATCCTGGACATTTCTTTCATATGTGGCGTAATCACGAAGTCTCGTCCCGTCATCTTATCCAGATAACTTTTATTTTTTGCGAGTAAATTCAATCCATCTGCATCGATCAGGCAAGGAACCTTGGTATATTCAATAACCGTTTTTAAGATTTCTTCCGAAATTGTATCGGTTCCAATACCGGAACCGATACACACTCCGTCAGACCATTTGAGTAATCTTATCAGCTCATCTTTATTATATTCATCGTAAGTTGTTATGACTGCTTCGGGTAAAAGCGTCTGCAGTATCTCCCTGTTATCTCCTGTCGTATAGATTCTGACAAGACCCGCTCCCGTCATGTAAGCAGCATAGGCATTCAGGTATGCGGCACCTGCCATCCCTTTGCTTCCTGCGATCACCAGCAATCTTCCGTATGTTCCTTTATTCGAATCCTCCGGTCTGCCCGGGAGCATCTTCTGATATTCTTTTTTGTCATAACATTTTACAACATAAGGATCCTTTCGTAGTTCCTGCACCGATATGCCGATATCCGGTACGCTGATTTTCCCTGCACAGGCTCTTCCCTGTGCCAGTTCCAGTCCTGTTTTTTTTAACTGGAATGTCACTGTGTAATCCGCCTGGAATGCACATCCTAAGATACATCCGGTAGTGGCACTTAAGCCTGACGGGATATCTACCGCGAATTTTGTCCCGCCAAGCCTGTTCATCTGTTCGATCACCTGCCGGTAACTACCTTCCACTTTACGGCTTAAACCAACGCCAAATACGGCATCTATCAAGATGCTGTACCGGTCCTTTCTTGGCATTCCGGAACAGATCCTGCCACCACATTCCTTAAGCCGACGCATCTGTTCCAAAGTTTCTTCCGTACAATGATCAGCATTTCCCACAAAGAATGTATCAACAGAACATCCTTCTTTGTGTAACAGTCTTGCAATTGCAAAACCATCTCCCCCATTATTACCGGAGCCGCAGACAACACAGACCTCTGAAAGATCCAGATGTTCTTCGTGCATTACCTGTACGCATGCTCTGGCCGCACGTTCCATTAATTCCAGAGACGGAATTTTCAGTTCCTGAATTGTATATTGATCTGCTGCTTTCATCTGTGTCGCATTTACCAAAAGCTGCATAGAATCATCTCCCACTGACTGTTTATTCATTTTTTAATCAAGCATTTATGGCAAGAAAAGAACGTGTAAAAATATGTCCATTCCCAGACTACTCCTACACGTCTTTTTGTATCGTCATTTACTTATGATCTTCTTTATAACGGCTGATATTATATGACAGCTGCATCAGACTTTCTGACAGGTGTACATTCTCAACCACAACATTATCTGGAAGGTTCAAATCTGTATGTGCAAAATTCCAGATTGCACGTACTCCGTTTTCAACCAGCATATTTGCAACCTCAATTGCTTTTTCTTTTGGAATGGTCAGAACCGCTATATCAATATTATTATTCTGAACGAACGCCTTCAGGTCATCCATCATACGGATCGGTACCCCACGGATCGATACACCCTGAAGTCTTGGATTTACATCAAAGATTCCTTTCAGGATAAATCCACGATTCTCAAAAGCGGCATAATTCGCCAGTGCCTGTCCAAGATTACCGGCACCGATAATGATGATATTATGATCTTCTTCCAACCCTAAGATCTTTCCTATCTCTGTATATAAATACTTTACATTATAACCATATCCCTGCTGTCCGAATCCTCCGAAATTGTTAAGATCCTGACGGATCTGTGATGCCGTCACCTTCATACGCTTACTCAGATCATTCGAAGAGATACGCTCTACACCATTTTCCAGCAGTTCACCTAAATATCTGTAATACCTCGGCAATCTTCTTATGACTGCGCGAGAAATCTCTCTTTCTTCCACTGTATTCACCCTTCCAATCATAGTCTAAAATAATTATATTAAATTGAGAGATTATTGTCAAACTATTGTTGAATTTTGTACAATTTCCGTTATAATAAAGTAGCATGTGTAAATGCATTTTTGGAATATTAACATATAAAATATCCATGATTCAGGAGGAAATTTATGATTTTAGCATGTCACGGGATCCAGAAAGCCTTTGGGGAACACCTCATTGTAAAAGATGGATCCTTTCATATAGAAGACCACGAAAAGGCTGCTCTGGTCGGTCCAAATGGTGCCGGTAAGTCTACACTGCTTAAAATGATCGTCGGGGAGCTTGCACCGGATGATGGGAATATTATTCTCACAAAAGGGAAAACACTTGGTTATCTGGCACAGCATCAGGAAATGCAGAGCGGAAATACCATTTACGAAGAAGTCCGTACCGCAAAAGCCGATATTATCGACATGGAACGCCGCATCCGAGAGATTGAAATGGAACTGAAGCACTTGTCCGGTGATGCATTAGACGACCGGCTTGAGACTTATAACCGGCTTACTGCTACATTTGAACGCGAAAATGGTTATGCATACGAAAGTGAGATCACGGGTGTTCTAAAAGGACTCGGATTTACGGAAAATGATTTTACCAAGCCTGTTGACACACTCTCCGGAGGGCAGAAAACCCGCGTGTCACTCGGCAAGCTTCTGTTAACCAAACCAGATATTCTGCTTCTTGATGAGCCGACCAACCACCTGGACTTAAATTCCATTGCATGGCTGGAAACTTATCTGCTGAATTACCAGGGAGCTGTACTGATTGTCTCTCATGACCGTTATTTTCTGAACAAAGTTGTCACGAAAGTTCTGGAGATCGAACTTGGAGAGCTCCGTACTTATATGGGAAATTACAGTGATTACGCTGCTAAAAAGCAGCAGCTCCGTGAGATCCGTCTGAAAGAATATCTGAATCAGCAGCAGGAAATCAAGCATCAGGAAGCTGTTATCGAAAAATTACGTTCTTTCAATCGTGAGAA
>ERZ808240.3365-NODE-3365-length-15718-cov-3.537126_pt1 | contig 15718 bp, 17 predicted proteins | sample MGYA00521084_ERZ808240 | MGnify/ENA primary metagenome ERZ808240 (study PRJEB31516, sample SAMN03275571) | gut metagenome | biome: mammalia-associated habitat; material: feces | host: Papio cynocephalus | place: Kenya | collected 2012-08-06 ... | reverse complement strand
TATGACACGAAATCGGAGAGCATCCAGAAAAAGCTCAACATGATAGATCAGAAAATCAAGTCACTGGAAAATGAATGCCATGACTTGAGAAAGCAGAAGGGCAATCTTGAAAAAGATGTCTCAATGCTTGAAATCAAATTGGCTGGTGTCATTGAATGTCCACATTGCCATCACGAGTTTACACTTGCAGATAATTTTGACATCGAAGAAACACGAAAGAAACTTCAAGACAGAAATGGCGAGATTCAAGACATCGGTAAGACAATAGACGAAAATAACGCAACACTGGAAGAGTACGATGCTGACAAGAAAAAGCAACGCCAGTCAAGCGAAGAACTCGCTAATGAAAAGTCACAGCTTTCAATGGAGCTATCTTGCTCACAGTCATCTGTTAACGATTTGAACACAAATATCTCGAATATACAGACAAAGCTCAATCAGTTGCAAAACAACCTTTCTCAAACAGAAGGAAAGATAGCAAATATGAGAAACAAGATGTTTGATGAAGTGTTTGATTTGATAGATGACACGAAGAATAGCATAGACAACATCATCAAGAATCTCGACCTTGAAATTGTCAATGCCCAGTCAACAATAGATGCTCTTGACGATGCCAACAAGGATTTGGAAAACGTGTCGGAAACAGATGTTTTGAAGACCCTTGAAGACAAGAAGGAGAAATGTCAGAAAGAATATGACGATGCCGTTGCCAATCAGAGCGATGTTGAAGGAAGGCTTAACAAGTTGAAGCAACTGGAAGCCTACTATGTAGAGTTCAAGACCCATCTTGCCAACACCAAGATAGAAGCACTTGGGCATATCACAAACGAGTTTTTGGAAGCTATTGACAGCGACATCCGCATCCAGTTCTCTGGCTTTACAGTGCTGAAGAGCGGCAAGATACGAGACAAAATTTCCGTATCTCTGTTACGTGACGGAGTAGATTGCGGTTCCTTTGGCAAGTTTAGTGAAGGCGAAAAGACAAGAGTAAGTCTTGCTAGCATCTTAGCTATGCACAAGTTGACTAATCTTAATTGCGACCCAGGAAAGGGACTTGATTTGCTCGTTCTGGATGAAATTCTGGAAGCGTGCGATGAGGGTGGCTTAACAAATACGTTTGAAGCCCTCAATCAGTTAGAAATCACAAGTATGGTTGTCAGTCATGGAAACATAGCCGAGGGCTATCCATACCGAACCATTGTGAACAAACAAAATGGTGTCTCATACATAAATGAATAGCAAAGAAAATGAAAAGAACCAAGAAGCAATAACACGTGATAATATCCTTAGCCTCGACATAGCTACCCATTGCGGTTACTATAGCACACATGAGGCAGGAACATGGAATTTCACCCAGAAAACTGGGAAGAGTGCGATAGAACAGCATCTTGTATTCTACAACACTCTCATGGAATTTATCCAAAAGCACAACATAAAATTGATTGTCGCAGAAGACGTAAACGTAAAAGGACAGTTCGTTAGTATGCGCAAATTATCAGAATTTAGAGGCATATTGTTCTTGATATGCGCCCAGCTTGGACTCCCAGAGCCAAAGTTTGTAAATGTTAGCACCGTAAAGAAATGGGCTACTGGTGATGGAAAAGCTGACAAAAAGAAGATGATAGAATATTGCATCAAGCGTTGGGGCATAACCCCATGTGATGACAATATGGCCGATGCCACACACATCTTCAAATATTATGTAAGAATATATAAACTTTAATTGTAGCAATAGACTTATGAGTCAAGCAAGAAGAATGAGGCGTGCTCAACAAAGACAGAACGCTGACCACACGAGCAACTTGGCTGTAATACTGGGAGATTTCTATGATTTCTTATCCAGAACACCCCAGCCAACAGATGAAGAAGTAAGAACATACTTTGTCTCCTGTGACAACAGATGGGTAAGGTATTGTAGAGTCCACAAATTGATGAACGTTGATCATTTGTTCAAACTTAACGTTCAAGAGGCGTGGAAGAGACATACTGCACCAGCAGCAACCAACAAACAATAAACAACGAGGTTGCCAGAAAGCGCAATGCTTTGTTCGCTCAATATGTTGAGCCATATAAAAATATGATTTACAAATTGTGCATAGACTATTCGTTCCATTCACGTGATGTGGAAGAGAACTATACGGAAGTCCTTGCCAATATGTACCGTTATATAGAGACTTACAACCCAGAAATGTCCATCCATACCTGGCTACATATCGTAACCAAGCGTTACGTGTTGAAGCTGGATGAGAAGCGAAAGCGACACGAGGACATGAAGAACAACGACAACGACATAGAGGATTTTCCAACCACTTGTTTGTCGGAGTTTGAGAAGGACAGTTGTAACGGCATCACTATGGAGAATTACCGAGAGTATTTCGGAGACGAGATACTTGAAGCACTCGATAGTTTGAAGCCACAATACCGCAGAGCCTTGTTGTACCAGTTCTTAGGGTACAAATTGAAGGAGATAGCGGAAATTGAACATCGTAACGGAGCCTTAGAATCTCGCAATATTGATACAGTTAAGAGTCGTTTATTCTTGGCACGAAAAGAACTTCAGAAACGATTGACAAGAGATGGTAAACGAAGAACGCTTAATTAAGCAAATCAAGTCAATTTACACTGAAATAGCAAAACGGTTGATAGACCCCTCCTTCAAGTTTCCAGATGGAGGGGCTGTCAATCGAAAGTTATCAAAGTGGATAAAGGACTTTACAACTGTATGCGGAGGTGAGATAAACTCATCACGCATTGTTGACTACTGTGTATTTCAGCTTCATAAGAACAGAACAGCAGAATATCAACAAAGATTGGCTCCCAATGTGTTCGGAAAGACCGCTCTGGGAAAGTACAAATGTATGTCTTCCAGAGAGAAAACATACATGGAAAACCAATGGTTATCTGAAGCCAAGCTCACAAGAGCCTATCTAAATTCTTTAATATCAGAACATAAGAAGGAGCATCCACTGGCCAAGTATATTTATATGGAAGCGGAGGAAAGCACCAAGAAACGATGTTTGAATACAATGGCTGGATATGCCATCTGTCAAGTGTCAACGCTTAGATGGTCTCCATTTTCAGAGACTTGCAGCGTGTGTGACTATGCTGACAAATGCCAGCGAGAGACAGAACGCAGAACCCCAGAATTGTACAGAATAAGAATTGAAAAATATGGCAAGGGAGAAAGATAACGTATTAACGGAAGACTTCTTGTTTGAGCTATACTACGGTTGTTTTCAATACGACTACGTGTGCAGCTTGGTGTGCGAGTACATGGACAAGACCTACCTTCCAGGAAGGGATTTTCAGTCGCTCCAGACCTACTTGTGCAAGTATTACAAAGAACACAAGTCGGCACCTACGCTTAACATCATAAGTCAGATAGTCTCCATGAACAAAGAGGTGACAGCTCTTTTGAATGACATCAAGGACTGTGCCGAAGGTGTAGAGCCAGACATTATCCTGGAGCAGTTTGAGGATTATCTCAGAAACGTGAAATTCCAGAAGACCTTCAAGGAAATCGGAGAACTCTATGCACAACAAGACAGAGAAAAAGCCTTCAAATTGCTTGGCTCATTCGCTAAATGGCAGAACGAGTTTTCTTTGCGGCAGAATGAGTTTATTGATGTCGTAGATACATTTGAGTCAAGGTTCAAAAGAAACAGAGAGCGTCACAATCAAGAATCTAAGCTCAAGCCAATAACACGATTCTATATAGACGGATTGGATGAGATGAATGGAGGAAGGGACTTGCGAACACAGTTAACCTGTTTCTTGGCACCTACTGGAGTTGGTAAGAGTCATGCTGCCAGATGGGTAGGTAAATGCGCTACACAGATGGATGGCTTAAACGTATTGCACTTCCAGCTTGAAGGCTCGAAAGACGAGGTAACAGACGCATATTCAGCCTCTCTCGTGGAATGCAGTTCGTTTCGATATAACACTGGAACGATCAAGGACAAAGATTTTGCCTTGATGCTGGATATGGTGAAAGCTATGTCTGGAACCTTGAAAGTTAGAGCTTATCCAAAGTTTGCCAACCAAGTTTCCACACTTGACATCAAGAACGGCATCCAAGAGTACAAAAAACTGTTTGGTTACAATCCAGATGTCGTAATCATTGATTCCATGGACTTGCTGACAGATGCCAGTGGTAGAAAATGGAGCGAGAATGGAGAACGGCACAGACGTATCGCAGTAGCAAACGACTTGAAAGACTTGGCTGGAGAAGAGAATGTTTGGATGGTTGTAACCTACCAGGCAACGATTGAAAACAAGGATTTCTTGAATGATGAAAGCAAAGTATTAACCGAATATAATTGTGCAGAGGCAAAAGGTCTCGCACGCCCTATGACACATCTTATCACACTCAATCAAAGTGACAATGAGATGAAAGAGGACACAATGAGGTTGTACGTAGCCAAGTCAAGGTTCTTTAAGAAAGGCGATCCTATCAAGATAGCCACTGATTATGAACACGAGAAATTCTATGATAAAGAACGAACAATGAATATAAGGTTAGCTGGTTGATATGGTTTTGAGTAAAGAAGAAAAAGAACACATCATACACGAGCTTGAAATAGAGCTTCATGCAAAGCTGGATGGAGGACGTAAGAACCTCATCATTCCAGAATGTCCTTATTGTGGTCATACAGGCGGCAAGTACGGCATTTATGTTGGAAATCCATCTGGAAGAAAGCAGCCGTTTATGGCTCATTGCTTCTCTTGTGGCCATTCGACAACAACACTTGACGAGTTGTTGAACGATATTGGAAGACCAGACTTGATAGTTGCAGACACATTCAATCTCAATTCAGATAAGTCTATCAATGATTTCTCGTTCTTGGATGATGACAATAAAGAGATAGATGATACACTTACGGTTGTTGATATGCCAGAAGGATATAAGCGCACACATCGAAACAATTACCTCAAACAACGAGGATTTACTGAAGATGACTACGATTATTTCCCAGTAGGAACGACAAGAGGTATGAATTTCAAGTTTGATGACTATGTGATATTTCCAATCATAGATTCTGGAGATATTGTCGGGTACGTTTCCAGACACACCTGGGATAAGGCAGATATAGACGAATACAACAGAAAGGCAAGACACAATGGAGAATACCAGATTATGCGTTATCGCAATAGTATGGAGAATGACTTTGTGAAACTGCTTTATAACTACGATGCCGTTGTAGATGGGATTACTGATACAGTTATTATTGTGGAAGGCGTATTTGATGCAATAGCCTTGACCAGAAAGCTGAATCTGTATGACAACCAGCAGATAGCAGTCGTAGCGACATTTGGAAAGAAGATTTCCGACACGCAAATCTACAAGTTGCAGTCGAAAGGAGTTGAAACTGTTGTAATCGGTTATGATGGCGATGCCTCAGAAGCAATCAAGAAGACATCCACCCTGCTTAACGACTACTTTGATGTCTATATAGCAGACATAGAGAATCCATCGGATGACTTTGACAGCATGGATTTCTGGGATATATTTGACACTTTTTCTTTTAGACTCAAAACGCCAGTAGAATACAAATTAAATAAAATATGAGCAACGAACTGTTAGAATGGCTGGATGCCAACAAGATAGAATACAATGTACTAGAAGAAGACATCATCGAAATTGTCGGAATGGGCAAGATGTATTTCGAGGACACCAATATGGTAAGCTCCATATTCAGAACAGACTTGGAGAACAACGTCAAGTTTAATGCAACAGAAGACATCATAGCCCTCCAGGACGAGGAAATCTACTATATCGTCTTCAAGTTTGGCGACAACTGGTATTATTATGATACCAGAGAAGATTTCAAGTTCAATATCTTGAAGTATATCGGCACCAGAAAGAAATGTGAGCATGAGCAACCATTCGTAAACTTGGGCGTGCATACGCCATTTGAATTGCTTAATGGTTCATTCTCAATAGGAGATTGGGTCAAGAAGGCAAAATACCTTGGACAGACCGCCATTGGAATATGTGATTACAACACAATGGCTGGAGCCTTGGTATTGCAGAAAGAATGCCTGGCAGCTGGAATGACACCAGTGTTCGGGTATTCACTCACATTTACAGATGGAGTAGATAAAGTGGGGGCAAAGATATATTGCCAAACGCAGAAAGGTCTCCAGAATCTGTTGAGAATCCAGAAAGCGATTAATGTAGATTCAGATGACAAGATTATCGACCTTGTGGAACTCTTGAACAGAGGTGAAGGCAATGTCATTGTTTTTGATAAGTATTCATCTGAATGGTTGTATCAGCTTGGAGACAGCATCAATAAGTTTCTTGAATCGTTTGATGATTGCTTTTACCAACTTGATTTGTCGGAATTTAAGGCAGAGCGAATAGACATACGAGTGTTGAACGCCACAAAATACTATTTCGACCACCTATATGATGAAGGAGCCATACCTCCAGTGCTGATTTCTGATTGTTATTACCTTGACAAGGACGATGCCAAGAACAAAATCATCCTCAATAAGATAGCTGGAGGCGCAGCGCATGAGCAGTCGAATGATCAGTATTTCAAGGACTTGGATGAACATTGGACTACATTTGAGCCATTGTTTGACAAGGACGAATGGGATAATATAGAAGACATCTTTGACTATGCGTGTGAAAATACTATAGTTATCGCTGATGGAGCCAAAGCATTGTTTGAAACCAACAGAAACTTTATGCCTCAGTATGATATGACAAAAGAGGAGAAAGAACGTTGGGGAGACAGACATTCTATGTTTCTTGGACTGCTGAAGGAAGGATTTGAAAAGCTCGTTCCAAAAGGGAAGGAAGAAGAGTACAGAAAACGACTTGAACATGAGATTTATGTACTTGAATCCACCAACAACGTAGATTATATGCTCGTGCAATATGATACGGTCAACTGGGCGAGAAAGAACGGAATACTCGTAGGTTGCGGTCGTGGTTCGGCTGGTGGTTGTCTGGTATTGTTCCTGCTTGGAATCACGTTGATAGACCCGATGAAATACAACCTTATCTTTGAGCGTTTCCTGCTTCCAGAACGTGCAGGATTGTATCCATCCGATGTAACAGTGGTAGGTGGAGACATGGAGTCGCAGGACTATATGGAGATTGAACTGGAGAATCACAAGAAATACAAGATAGATAAGGATGCTCAGATAGCAGTAAAACGAGAAGGAACAGAAGAACCAATCGTGATATATGCTGATGAGCTTCAAGAAGGAGATGACATTCAATTTGATAATCGTGATGTGTTGTTTACACTCAACGAAATCTAAGTTATAACAATAAAAATCATTTAAAGATATGGTTTTGACAGAAGAAATGAACAAAGTCATGGACTTGGTTGAAAACACAAATGACAACGTGTTCGTGACAGGAAAGGCAGGAACAGGAAAGACCACCTTCCTAAAGTATTTGATTAAGCATACTGCTAAAAAGTATGTTATCGCAGCACCAACAGGTATCGCAGCCATCAATGCTGGCGGTGTAACACTGCACAGCTTGTTTGGATTGCCATTCAAACCAATTACGCCAACGGAACGTCTGGAATATCATTTTACGGAAAAGCGTTCCGATATGTTGAACCAGCTCGACTTGCTGATTATTGACGAGGTAAGTATGGTTCGCCCAGATGTGCTTGATACAATAGACCGCAAACTGAGATGGGTACGTGAGAGAACAGAGCCATTTGGAGGAGTACAAGTCGTAATGTTCGGAGACTTGTTTCAGCTCCCCCCAGTAGTTAAAAAAGAAGACAGAGAGTTGTTAGACGAATATTATGACAATTACTATTTCTTCAACGCAATCGTATGGAAGAGAACATATTTTCATGTGATAGAACTCTCGAAAGTGTTCCGTCAAACAGATATAGCATTCATAGATGTTCTCAATCATATTCGTAACTACAAGGTGACATCTGAAGAGTTGGATGTATTGAGCGAGTTGAAAGACAGAAAGCGTAGTAAGCAATTTGATGGAGACTATATCCATATCTGTACACATAAAAACGATGTGGAGAGAATTAATTCAGAAATGCTTGGGGAAGCTACGCATACGTTTGATTACACTATGGATGGTAAGTTCCCAGAATCCTCTATTCCATGTCCGTTACACTTACAATTGCGTGTTGGTGCCAGAGTTATGACTATTGTCAACAATCCTATGGATGGTTATTACAACGGAACGCTTGGCAACATTGTTGAGATAGGCAAGGAAGAGATTACTGTACAGCTTGACAACACCAAAAGAAAGGTGAAAGTCAAGAAAAACAAGTGGGTAAACAATGAGTTTGTCCTGGAAGACGGAGAGATCGTTGCGAAAGAGGTTGGGTCTTGTACCCAATATCCATTGACACTTGCTTGGGCTATTACTATTCATAAGAGTCAAGGCTTAACATTCGACAAAGCAGTGCTTCATCTTGCCAGAACATTCTGCCCAGGACAGTTGTATGTGGCGTTAAGTCGATGCAGAACCTTGGATGGAATCGTACTGGATGGATATATCACGAAGCGTATGGTTATTACGGACTATGCGTTAACTGATTTTGAAAGAACGTACAAGGAGAATGGTGATTGTTATGGAATAAAATCAAAAGATTAGTATGAAAGTAATACGTATCGAACATAAGAAATCAACAGAAGCAGTTAAAACGATTGACTGCTTCGTTGATTCTGGCTATTTACAGGGGCCTGGCGGCTCACTTCCAGACGTGGATGTCGATTTCCAGTCAGATCGCAGACAGGAAGTGAAAGAATATATAGAACGCAGATACAATCACAATGGGAAGCAGCGAGTATTTTCTGCTGGAACATTGACAACATTAAAGTTGAAAGCTGTTCTAAAAGATGTAGCTCGTGTACATCGTGTGCCAGTCAATATTGTGAACTATATTACCGCCATATTTGAAGATGACAAGATGTCCTGGACAGACTTGTTTGTGATGGCGGCTACCAACAAACGAGTAAAGGCATTCATACAGGAATACCCAGAAGTAATAGAGGACATAAGAACGCTTATGGGGCAGCCTCGTTCTTCTTCCATACACGCCTCTGCATTGTTGGTGACTCCAGATGATAAAGATGGAGTTGATATGGAATGTTTCGACTTCACGCCTATCAAGAAAGTGGATGGAATGCTAATATCAGAGTTTGATGGTTATGTGCTGGATGAACAAGGATTGTTGAAAAATGACTGTTTGGGTATCAAGGAGCTATCCAAGTTGCAAGCTGTTATTAAGACTTGTAATAAAGAATATGGAACCAACCTCACATTTCAAGGAATCGTACAAAGCAGTTTGGATGATGAGAAAGTATATAGCTTGCTGCAACAAGGATATACACAGAATGTCTTCCAGTTCTCTTCTAAAGGAATGACAAAGTTCTTGGTAAGTATGAAACCAGCTAAAATTGATGATTTGATTGCTGCCAACGCCTTGTTCCGTCCAGCCACATTGGAATCTGGATCAACAGAAGTGTATGTGGATTGCAAGCTTGGCGACAGAGAGCCATCCTATCTCTGGGGTACATACAACGCCATGAAAGATACGTATGGCGTGTTGTGCTACCAGGAGCAATTGGCACAGATTGCACGTGAGGTAGGTGGATTGTCTCTTGGAGAAGGTGTGAAGCTTGTTAAATTCATATCCAAGAAGAAACAGGAGAAAATCAATGCTTACAAAGATAAGTTCATGGAAGGTGCCGAAAAGAATGGGTGTCCAAAAGAACAAGCTGTTGAGATATGGAGAATGTTTGAGGTGGCTGGTGGATATTTGTTTAATAAAAGTCACGCTACAGCCTACGCAGTTACAGCCTACGCTGGAGCATATCTAAAAGCAAATTATCCAACAGCCTTCTATACCGTTGCACTCCAATGGGCAGACGATGACCAAATACCAACATTGATGAGTGAAATGGAGTTGTGCAGCAATGCCAAGATTGTAGCACCAGACATCAATGTGTCTGGCAGTACATTCTTCACGAACTACCAGACAAACGAGATATTCTGGTCACTCACACGTATCAAAATGCTTGGTGTAAAGGCAACAGAATGGATAGTAAACGAGCGTGAGACACGTGGAGAATTTACCTCTATTGACAATTTCATAGACAGAGTGTTTAAGTACAAGTTGAAGAAATACCAATACTGGGATGATCCAGACAATCCAGAGGAAGCTGTAAAATGCCCTGTGAACGCACGACATATCAGACACCTTATATTGGCAGGATGCTTTGACAAGGTAGAGCACGCCCAATCGGTAGTGGAACGCTTCGCCATCCTCCAAAAAGCAGCAGAACATCTTGGTTTTGAAATAAAAGAAAAGGACATTCCGACTGACTTGCGAGGTAAACATTATTTCTGGAGTCAGCAGCAAATCGCAGTAAGCGGCATTGGTTCGATAGACTACAAGAGAATCTACGACAATTCGGAAGCCAAGACCAAGATAAAAGGAAAGGCTGGGTGGGCGATACTCAAAAACGTCAAGACAGATGAATATGACGGCAAACGTGTTGCCATCTGTGCAAGCATCGTTGAAATAGAAGAGAAGAAATTCTTGGACAAAAAGACAGGTGCCAGCAAGACATTCTGCAAAGTACTTCTTCAACAGAACAACGACCTCGTGGAAATGGTCATCTGGAATGACGAATGGGCAAATCTCAGAGCCAAGTTCTGTAATGGCGGTACGCCAAGCAATGCAAAAAACAAGATGATGATATGTTCAGCACAAGTCAAACACAGCGATTTTGTTGGCGGCAACAATCTACAAATATACAAATCGTCAGTAGTAGAAATATTATGAGTTCAACGATAATAGCAATGGTAGGTGATTCTGGAAGTGGCAAAACACACGCCTCGCTCTATCTCCAGGAAAAATACGGATGGAATGCAATCGTATCTTATACAACTCGCCAGAAACGAAAAAGTGAGAAAAATGGGCGAGAGCATTGGTTTGTGACAGAAGATGATATGCCAGACAAATCAAAAATGTGTGCATACACATTGTTTGGCGATCATCATTACTGGACGGAATGGAACCAATTCCAGACCTTGTTTACCAGCGTGTATGTGATAGATGAGAAAGGATTGATAGGCTTAAAGTCTAAAGAGCAAACACCTATCTGTTTTAATTTGATTACGGTAAAAATCAAGCGAGACAAAAAGGATGGCATAGACTCAGACCGTCTGGAGCGTGACAAAGGCCGCACCAATCTTTCAGATGATTTCTATGACTATATCATAAACAACAATGGAACTCTTGAGGAATATCACAAGAAACTCGATCAATTAGTAACAAAAATAATGGAAGGGAACAATGGCAACACCAATGACAGATAAACCAGTCATCGTAGCATTTACGCTTGACTTTGAGACAGGAGGACTTGACTGCACCAAATGTGCTTGCACCCAGATAGCATTGCACGCAGTGAGAATAGACACCTTTGAGACGATAGATAGATATGTGGTATATATTTCACCATATAGCAAACAATCAGACAAAGGCACTAAACGAAAAGTTCTTAGAACAAAATTTGAGAACAATGAAGAGCCGATGGAATATCAGCAAAAAGCACTTGAATATTCAGCTATCACAATGGATATGTTAGAGCAACATGGCGTTGACATCAAGCAAGTGGCAGCTGACATCATCGAGTTCATCAAGAAGAACACGTTGGCAAAAGGCAAGAATTTCAAGCCATTCTTAATAGGACAAAACGTGTTGTTCGACATCGGTTTTATGCAGCAGTTGATGGAATATGGTGGTCAAGTAAAAGAATGGGAGAAAGTTGTGAGAGGCGTGCGAAGCTTTTATGGCAACTGGCAACCATACTATGTTGACACCATCATATTGGGACAACTTGCCTTGTCGCACATGGATGGAATGAGCAGCTATAAGTTGGAAATCATGTGTGAGAAATTGGGAATAGAACTGGATGATGCCCATGATGCCGATGCCGATGTAACAGCCACCACAAACGTAGCACTCGTATGCGCCCAGAGAATGAGACAAACGTACTCTGGAAGTGGTGACGATGGTGGCATGGTGATGACAAAGAAAGAGAAATCAAGAACCCATTTTAAAATTTAGAAATATGGCAGAAGAAAAAAACAACGTACCAGTAAGCAATGAGCCAGAAGTTGTCTTTAACCTTGAAAGCGACCGTAGATTCTTGGCAGTAAAAACTGAGGATGGCTCACAAACCATGATGGAAATATCTGGTTATGACCTGGATGTGAGATTTAACCACGATGTCATCAATACAGTCCAGGATGTAGAAAGTCTGCTCGATGGGCTGAAGGAAATGTTCAGAAAACTCATTATGGAAGATGTGCTTGGAGAAAATAAAAGTGAGACACCAGAAAACGGATAATACAAGAATTTTCCTATTCTTCATAGAATAACGAAAAGCCCAGTTGAGCAAAATCGGCTGGGCTTTAAATATATAATGTAGAATATGGAATTGAAAGTACCTAAGACATTATCCCAAGAGGAGAAAGACTTCTGTGAACTGTTCGTTTGCGGATGCGAGCCTTACAAGGGAGATGCAAGGAGATGTTACGAAGATGTCTTCAAGGATAGCAGCAACATTTCATTGGGAAAGGCAAAAACACTGATGGCTCGTGACGATGTGGCGGACTATATATCACAATTACAGAAAATCGTCAATTACGAGACCGCAGAAATGAAGTCAATGCTGACAGAGAAATTGCTGAAAATCGTGAATGAGACATCTACCGCCATCTATACGGACAGGCGAGGAACAAAGCTGTCCCCAGCACCATTACGTTCGGTTGCGGTTCAAGCAACCAAGGCTCTTATGGAAATGTACCCAATCAAGGTGGCACAGGAAAGTAAACTCGAAATCAATGGAAATGGAGAACAAGGCGGTATCACATTCAACGTCATCGTACCAGAACAAGCAAAGAAGCCAGAAATCAAAGAATAGAAAACCAACATTCTGGAACAAGGACAAGGCTCTGACATACTATTTTATGGCACTGACACTTATCCTTATCTATGCGGTATATAACATAGAGACAGCCCAGAAAATGATAGAAATGTTGATTAAGACAATGAGCTTTGTTTTTGATAATATGTAATAACGATGCAGAAATTTATAATGGACAACGCCAAGATGATTACAGGAATCTTTATTTTCTTGGTAGGGCTTTACGTGCAACATGAAATGAATACCCAGCGCATTGACGAACTGGAAATTCAATATAAACAAATTGATGTAAGGATGGATCAACAATATCAAAAGATAGATGCCATAAAACTGGACAAAAGTGTGTTTGAAGCAACTGTTAAACAATTCTCCAGTATGAGCGATGACATACGTGAAATCCGAAATGATCTAAAAGAAGTATTAAAAGAAAAAGCTAAATGATTGGTAAACAAGTAAGAGTAATCCCATCACGTGCGTTGAATGAATTGAAGCTCTCAGCATTGGTAGGATGGGAAGGAGAAGTAGTTGAAACCACAAAGAATGGCGTATATGTGAAATTCATCCAGTCATTCATGGAAAGTAATGAGTGGTTTATTCCTAAAGAGTCAGCACAAATTGTTTCTTATTGATATGACAGAGAAAATTAAACATATAGCTATCATTTGTGGGCTTGTGATTATCTGGCTTTGCCTAATAGTTTGGCAAATTAGTAGCTACCGTTCTATGAGAAACGAGAGGGACATCTATATGGGAAATACTCATTCACTGATGGTAGGCATGGAACAGCTAAAGAAAGATTCCACCAGCCAGGCAATACAGATACAATCCTTGACACTAACAGTTGATGAGTATCGCAAGAGTTTAGAGAAAGACTTAAAAACCATTGAGGACTTGAAGCTGAAACTCAAAAATGTAAAGGCTGTCGGCAAGCAAGAATATGAGGTAGAGGCTCCTGTTGTAGCTCCTGTTGTGCATGAGACAGAAAAGGTAGATACATTATATATACCTTACCAAAAAGTTAGTATGCACAATGATTACATATCATTTGATGGAACAATTAAAAACGATACACTAAAAGCTAAGGTAAATATACCGATAACCATCACCCAGATATTACACAAAGTTCCAAAACATAAATTCTTATGGTGGAGCTGGGGATGTAAGGCTGTCAACCAGGTAATCGTTTCAAACAATCCATACGTCAATATCAAATACGCTAATTATATAGAATTAAGATGAAAATCACAGTAGAACGCTTTGCCTTCAAGAAAAGCTATACGATTGGTCATCTATATTTGGATGGCCAACGTTTTTGCGACACTTTGGAGGATTATGATAGAAACTTGACCTCCACGATGTCGCTGGAAGAAATCAAGAAAATCAAGATAAAGGATGAGACCGCTATTCCTACAGGCACCTATACCGTTACGCTCAACGAGCAATCACCAAGGTTCAAGTCTCGTTCCCAGTACGCTTTTTGTAACGGAAAGTTGCCACGTTTGAAGAACGTTCCTGGATATGAGGGTGTGCTTATCCATATCGGCAACAAACCAGCCGACACATCTGGTTGCATTCTCGTGGGAGAGAACAAGGCAGTAGGACAGGTACTCAATTCAACCAACACATTCCGAAACCTCTACAAGAAACTGTCAGAGGCAAATGACCGTGGAGAACAGATTTTAATAGAAGTTAAGAAAAAGTAACAGTCTGTCTGAAACTATTGTGTAAACCATGTCCCTATTCTTATACAAAAACAAAAAGGTTAGTTATGGAATTACATATTAAAGACAGATTACTGATACCTTCCATGCTTCCAGAAAAGAACGGCTTCTTGGATTTCAACTTGAAAAAGTCAATCATCAAGAAGATTGCGATTACTGAGAAGGACAAGGAAGAGTATTCTATTAACGAGAAATCAGAAAATGGTCGAATTGAGTGGAACGCTCAGAAAGACATTGAAGTTCCTTTGGTGGTGGATTTCTCAAAAGAAGAGCTTGCGTATTTGAAGAAATCTTGTGAATCTCTCTCTGAAAAGGAGATGCCAGACGAAATTTGGGTCATCGCAGAGAAGATTTATGACGCAGCTCAAGAATCATAAGAACTTCTTTACTCAAATCATATCTTCCATTTTTAAAATGTTAAGAATAAAGATAATTGGATGCCCTGGCTTGTGATAAGTCGGGGCATTTTTGGTTTTGAAAATACAAATTAAATATGGCAATAGGATTAAAAGCACCAAGAAATTTAAAAATCAACTTTGCACCTTCGCCAAAACAATATGAACTATGGAAGCTCTTGCAGCCAGATTATTGCCCTCATTGTGGTGGACATATCGTACAAAAAGCTGTAGGACATGACATAAAAGGAAACGTAATTTATAAACCACGATGCGAAAATTGCGGTTCCGAAGATTTGCCACAACTTATTTTAGGTGGTGGAGCCGCTGGCGGCGGAAAATCATATCTCGGAAGTTGTTGGCTCATAAGTAGCTGTATGAGATTTCCAGATATACGTGCTGTTGTGGCTCGTAAAACTCTGAAATCTTTGAAAGGTTCTACATTTAACACTATCAAGAAAGTTTGCAAACAATGGGGGTTAATTGAGAATGAGAATTACAAAATCAACAACATAGAAGGTACGCTTACGTTCTGGAACGATTCTGTAATCATCATGCAAGAAATGGTGGACTTGCCGTCAGATCCTAATTTCGAGAGATTCGGCTCATCTGAGTACACCATTGCGTTTATTGATGAGGTATCTGAGATTTCGG
>ERZ808240.3363-NODE-3363-length-15723-cov-5.321611_pt1 | contig 15723 bp, 9 predicted proteins | sample MGYA00521084_ERZ808240 | MGnify/ENA primary metagenome ERZ808240 (study PRJEB31516, sample SAMN03275571) | gut metagenome | biome: mammalia-associated habitat; material: feces | host: Papio cynocephalus | place: Kenya | collected 2012-08-06 ... | reverse complement strand
CAAGAAGTTCAACAAGTATTGTGTAAACGTTTTGAAAATGTACAACTGCGGACGTGTAAATGTTCCAGTTTAATAAACTTCGATATTTAAATAACTAAAAGTGGATTGGCTTTATTTTGACATAAAACCAATCCACTTTTTTTGTTTTTAATTGTATCTTAAAATTCCAATTGATTATTTATTATTACCTTTGCATCCATATATTATCATTTAGAACAGCGGAACAAAAGATGAAAATAGCCAAATTATTTGCTTTTTCCTACATCTGTACCATACTTACAGCATGTAATCTCAACAATAGTCATAAAACATTAATGGGCGGTATTGCTGCTGATGCCACAAATAGCAACATCGAATCATACAATACTGCAAATGATGTATCATCTCTTCAAAGCCCTACCCATGAAAAGACTGCCGGCACTAACAGCACTGAACTTGAGCTGCCTGCGCCACTTAAAAATACACATGAGCAAATATTAAAACGCACAGGATATACTGTATCATACAATAGCAACACACTATTGCCCAATTGGGTGGCATGGCATCTTACAGCCAATCATACAAAAGGAAATGTAAAAAGGCCTCAACGGGCTTTTCATGAGGACGAAGACGTAAAACAGCCCAGAGCCACAGACAACGACTACTACAATTCCGGATATGACCGTGGGCACATGTGCCCCGCTGCTGACAACAAATGGAGCGAAAAAGCCATGATAGAGTCTTTTCTGTTTACCAACATGTGCCCACAAAACCACAATCTAAACGTGGGCGATTGGAATGAATTGGAAAACGCATGCAGAAAATGGGCACAACGCTATGGTGACATTTATATAGTAAGTGGACCCGTTATCTATAAAAAAACACGCCACAAGACAATTGGCAAGAATAAAGTGGTTGTGCCAGACGCCTTTTTCAAAGTAATACTTTGCATGAAAGGTTCGCCAAAAGCTATTGCTTTCATCTACAAGAATGAAGCAGGCAACAAGCCAAAAAGTGATTATGTCAACACCGTAGACGAAGTAGAGCGCATTACGGGTATAGATTTTTTCCCCGCCTTGCCTGATCACATAGAGCGAAAAGTAGAAGCTAAATACAGCCTAAGCGATTGGGGACTTTGACAGTTAAGCTTCCAAACGGTGCTTAAACGCCATTCAAACACTGTTCAAACGCAGTTTGAAACAATACGTGCAAGCAGGTGTTCTCATTCATTTACATACTTTTGAGCACCTGCTTACATTCTAATTTCAAGTATTGATGCCTATAAAATGTAGAAAAACAGGAAATAAGTTTAACATACATTTTGCTTTTTAGACAACTTGCAGTACCTTTGCATTCCATAAGAAATACTTCTCATGGAAAAAATACTCAATACTAACAATGGTCTTATTTACAATGTGGAAGATCGGCCTTCTTTCAAGGATGCACTCTTTGCAGCTTTTCAGCATTTGCTTGCCATCATTGTTGCATTAATTACTCCCCCGCTTATTATCAGCAAAGCCATTGGACTGGATATAGCTACCACCAGCTTTTTGGTGTCCATGTCGTTTTGCATATCAGGCTTTGCTACCTTTATACAGTGTAAACGCATGGGGCATGTAGGCTGTGGCCTACTTTGTGTGCAAGGCACAAGTTTCTCTTTTATCGGTCCTATCATTGCTATCGCTGCTGTGGGAGGCCTGCCGTTGGTGTTTGGTGCCATCATCATGGGTGCCCCAATTGAAATTGTCGTAAGTTATACATTCAAGTATCTGCGCAAAGTTATCACTCCTTTAGTCAGTGGAATCGTAGTAATGCTCATTGGCCTTACACTCATCAAGGCTGGCATTACCGCCTGTGGAGGTGGAAATGCTGACGCTGCCGACTTTGGTTCTCTTCAAAACTTGGGAATAAGTGTTATGGTTATGGCTTTTGTTGTCTTTTTCAACAACTGCCGCAACCATTATTTGCGCATGAGCAGTATTCTGCTCAGTGTTGTCATTGGCTATGTAGTATCTTTTGCCTTAGGCATGGTAGATTTCTCCGAACTGGGCAATACTGCCAATTCCACCGTCAATATTCCCGTTCCGTTCAAAATGGGAGTAGACTTTAGCTTCTCGGCTTTTCTCTCTATAGCCCTTATCTATCTTGTTACCGCCATAGAAGCAACTGGCGATATTACAGCCAACTCCCTTATTTCGGGGCAGTCCATTGAAGGCGAGAGCTATGTCAAGAGAGTATCCGGAGGTATCCTTTCTGATGGTCTTAGCTCTCTCGTAGCAGGCATCTTCTGTTCTTTCCCTATTTCTATATTTGCACAAAACAATGGCATTATCCAGCTAACAGGTGTAGCCAGCAGACGTGTAGGCTATTATATTTCAGGTATGCTTATTCTGCTGAGTATCTTTCCTGTTGTAGGCATGGCTTTTTCTTTGATGCCATCACCTGTTTTAGGCGGTGCCACATTATTGATGTTTGGCACGGTAGCAGCGGCAGGCATACGTATCATCTCGTCGCAAAAGCTTACAAACCCCGATTTGTTGGTATTAGCTGTCAGCTTAGCATTAGGCATGGGAGTTGAGCTGATGCCACAGATATTAAACCATCTGCCTGATAGCATACGCACTATCTTTGCCAGTGGCATTACCACAGGTGGTGTTACTGCCATTGCATTGAACACTATTTTAAAATTCTTCAACAAGCAACATCATTCTAAAACTGTAACACACATTAAAATAAAATAATCACTATGGATTTACTGAAGGAACGCATCATGCAGGATGGCAAATGCTATCCTGGAGGCATATTAAAGGTAGACAGCTTCATTAACCATCAAATGGATCCTAACCTGATGATGGATTTGGCCAAAGAGTTTGTAAGATTATTCAAGCATCTTCCTATCAATAAAATCATTACCATTGAAGCCAGCGGCATTGCCCCTGCCATCTTGGTGGGATATCTCATGCAGCTGCCCGTTGTATTTATCAAAAAGAAGCGACCTAAAACCATGGACAATATGCTGACCTCTGTTGTTCACTCATTTACAAAAGACCGCGATTACACCGTTTGTATCAGCAATAACTTTCTTACCCCTGACGACCATGTGTTGTTCATAGATGATTTCTTGGCTAACGGCAACGCATCCAAAGGCGTGATTGACCTGTGCAAACAAGCCGGAAGTACCATCGAGGCCATGGGCTTTATCATAGAAAAAGCATTTCAAAATGGCGGCAACTTTTTGCGCAGTGAAGGCATTAAATATGAAGCCTTGGCTACTGTGGAGAGCCTTGACAACTGCACTATAAAGCTAAAATAATCTGCATGCCTTTACACATGGTGCCTAAAAGCACTGCAATGAGCACGCTAAAGCTATGTTTTTTGGAGGCTAAAGCTATGGTTTTGCCACACAAAAGCCATGCTTTTGAGTATCAATAATATAGCTTATAGAACGGTTTCTGTTTAAGCAACTGTTCTGTAAGCATTGACCTGCTACTAATACGATGCCAAAAGATGCTGTTTTTTCATCCTTGGTTTAAGGATATATACATAATGGAACAGCGTCTTTTGGCACTTTAAAACAGATGTTCAAAATTGGCTTAAATAAGATTGTACTTTATTTTTATACTGTATGTACCTGTTGAAAGAAAAAGTGCAGCACGGGCTACACTACCGATAACAACTGAACATACAGGCAAAAAGAAAGTGCAGGATTGTTTAAAAGCATCCCGTTCATCATGGCGGTTTCATACCTGCGTTTAATCTTGAACTCCTGCTTGTACTATTTCCCGTGTATAACTCAATAAGAAAAAACAGGCTATCACGTTTCTTTAAGTAGCTAAACTTCTTATGTTTTTGGCATTTCACTTTGTTTTTCAATCTGCTGTTAGCGGCAATCAAGTTTTTTTAGTATTTTTGCATAAACAGGTCAATATTATTTTTGTTTACCTTAAAACTTACTTAAAAATGAAATACAAAGCAACAAAGTGCATTTGCATGCTCAGTTTTCTGCTTATTTGCTTTTTAACATCTTGTCCAATAGCAGCAACTGACTATGTTCCTGAAGACTATGTGTGGACAACCCAAAGCAAGAACTCGTCAGAATCAATGCCCTGTGGCGGGCATGATATAGGCATGAACATCTGGGTAGAGAACGGTGATATACTCTTTTATGTATCCAGAAGTGGCATGTTTGATGAAAACAACACTTTGCTAAAAGCAGGGCGTTTTCGTCTGCATTTCAACAGTAATCCACTTAATCACAGCACATTCAAGCAGCGATTATGTCTAAATGACGGCGCCGTCTATATCGAAGCCAAAGATTTGCAAGTCAAATTATGGGCCGATGTCTACTCACCCAACATCTTTGTAACCATCCATTCCACAAGCAAAACAGATGCTACTATAAGTTTTGAATCTTGGCGATACAGAAACCGGCAAGTGTCTAAGGCCGAATGTCAGCAAGGCTCTTATAAATGGCTGATAGCTAAAGACTGCGTTACCTATGCAGATTCTATCAAGCCTCTATCAGACCGTATCAGCTTTTGGCACAAAAACCATGACTATACTGTGTTTGACTTTACCGTGAATAGAGAAGGATTGGACAATATCAAATCACAACTCTACAATCCAATAGGAGGTCTGAAATTCGGTGGCACGCTCTATCTGCCTCAGTTCAAATACATAGGTACATCTACGGGACAGTATGCTTCAACCGACTTTAAGGCATGGAACTATCAGGCTAAAGGCATCAAGAAAGCAACCGTCAGTATCAGCCTATATGACAGCCACACGCAGGAAATCCGTATAACAGCCCAAAAGTCAAGCTTGCAAAGCGCAAAATGGTGGCACCGATATTGGCAGCGTAGCTATATTATAGCTGAAGGGGATGCGGCACAAATGGCAAGAAACTATGAATTGTTCCGTTACATGTTAGGATGTAATGCGTATAGCGCATGGCCTACCAAATTTAACGGTAGCCTATTTACTTTTGACCCCATCTACGTAGACGCGAAATGTCCCTTTACTCCCGACTACCGTAAGTGGGGCGGTGGAACCATGACAGCCCAAAACCAGCGATTGGTATATTGGCCCATGCTAAAAAGCGGCGATGCAGACATGATGCAGGCTCAGTTTGACACTTACCTGCGCATGTTGCCTTCTGCCACGGCACGCACCCAATACTATTGGGGGCATCAAGGGGCTTCTTTCTGCGAACAAATAGAAAACTTTGGCCTACCCAATCCTGCCGAATATGGCAAGCACAAGCCTGACGATGATATGGGCATGGAGCGTAATGCCTGGCTCGAATACCAATGGGACACGGCTTTGGAATTTTGTTCCATGATGCTGCAAGCAAATCAATACAGTGGAATGGACATCAAGAAATATGAACCCGTTATTGAGCAAGTGCTTGCTTTCTTTGATCTCCACTATCAATATATAGCCAAGAAATTAGGTGTCAAGCCGCTGAATATGGACGGGAAATTAGTGCTTTACCCATCTTCCGGCTGCGAAACTTACAAAATGGCTTACAATCCATCCAGTGTTATTGCTGCCTTGCAGACGGTAGCCCGTCAATGGCAAGCATATAAGCATGACTCTATTGATTTGATAAAGAAATTGCCCAATATCCCGCTTCATACGATAAAAGGTGATACTTGTATCGCACCGGCCGTCGTATGGGCACGCATACAGAATGTCGAGACACCACAACTCTACCCTGTATTTCCATGGAGAGTGTATGGCTTGGGAAGAGAGGGATTGAATATTGCCTGCAACACTTATACAAAAGATGAACATGCACTGAAAATGCGTTCTACCACAGGTTGGAAACAAGACAATATCTGGGCAGCATGCTTAGGACTGACAGAAGAAGCCATGCAATTAAACAAGGAGAAATTGGCTAATGGCCCCTATCGCTTCCCTGCTTTTTGGGACCCGGGCTACGACTGGGCACCAGACTGCAACAAAGGAGGTGCATCAATGATTGGACTGCAAGAGATGCTACTGCAAGAAAAGCCCAATGGCGACTTGCTGCTGTTTCCTGCCTGGCCAGCACATATCAACGCTAAATTCAAACTGCATGCTACCGGCAACAGAACGATAGAAGCGGAAATCAAAAACGGAAAGATACAGGTACTGAAACAATAGCAGAAGATTCAGGCAAATCCGCTAAAAAGATACAAAGGTAAAGCAGCTTTATTAAAGGGCACATCTACTCACTCTTGCTTACTGTCTGCTATAATATCTATTGGAATATACCTAACAACAAACCCATTATATGAGATATACAACATTAGCATTGCTGACATTCGCAATGCTTCCCGTACAGGCAAAACTTACAGTTACACGCACTACTTGCAACTACCAGCAGGGACTTGCCGTCAGCAAAGGCGAACTGAATATGGCATGGCAAATGCGTGCAGAACGAAACAATGAGCAACAAACGGCCTACCAAATTATAATAACCGAGAACACCACTGGCAAAACAATATTTGACTCCGGCAAAAAGAAGTCTTCTAACAGTCAACATATCAAGCTGCCCACATTAACGCCAAACAGACATGGATATCTATGGAAAGTCAGAGTATGGAACAATAAAGGTGAGGTATCCAATTGGAGCACCTCTCAACCCATACGGATTGTAGGCTATGGCGCCAATCTTAGTAGCCCCAATATTATGCCGCAATGGATTGGAGCTATCACCAAGAAAGATGCTCACCTTCCAGAAGGGCGTTTCTCTAATGGTGAGTTCAAGAAAGACTACTTCAAGGAGAAGTGGAAAAATGTAGACACCTTATCTTCCAAAAGCATTATTCTCAGAAAAGAATTTTCCAATCACCAAAAAAGCATTGCAGATGCCACAGTCTACATAAGTGGTATGGGACACTATGAACTGAACATCAACGGGAAAAAAGTAGGTGACAGCGAATTTACACCATTATGGAGTGAATACAGCAAGACCATCTATTACAACACTTATGATGTTACCTCATTGCTTAACAGTGAGAATAATGCTATAAGTGTATTGTTAGGCAATGGCTTCTTTAATGTGCAAAGAGGTAACCGTTACAGTAAATTGATGACCAGTTTCGGTGCGCCACAAATGATTATGCGCATGGAAATAAATTATAGTGACGGGTCTCAACAAACTATTGTCAGTGACTCTTCATGGAAGTATGCACTGAGTCCTATTACCTTTAACAGTATTTATGGAGGCGAGTCTTATGACGCCCGGTTAGTGCAAAAGGGCGCAAATCTTCCAAACTTTGATGACACTTCGTGGAAGAAAGCCGTAATGGTAGAAGGAGCAGGCGGCACTCTGGAACCACAAACGGCACCACCTGTAAAGATAATGGAGCACTATGCCGTAAAAGAATGGAAGCATATACCTACCGACTCTTTGGCAGCAGCCTCTAAAACTACTAAACGCACAATTGATTCCTCTGCTTTTGTAGCTGATATGGGACAGAATTTAGCAGGATTTCCCGAAATAACCGTAACAGGCAAGCCTGGACAAAAGATAACTCTCCTTGTATCAGAAACACTCAACAAGCAGGGAGCATGCGACCAAAGACAAACGGGACGCCAGCATTATTATGAATATACTATTGGCAGTGATACCACTGAAACGTGGCATCCTCGCTTTTCATACTACGGATTTAGGTATATCCAAGTAGAAGGAGCAGTACTTGAAGGGCAGCCTAACCCAAAGCAACTGCCTGTAATATCTCAGCTCAGTAGCTGTTTCGTTTACAATTCTGCGCAGGAAGGGTCTTCTTTTGAGTGTTCCAACCCTCTATTCACAGCTACACACCGATTGATAGAGCGCGCAGAACGCAGCAATATGCAAGGTGTGCTCACTGACTGTCCGCATCGCGAAAAGCTCGGATGGCTGGAGCAAGACCATCTCTGTGGCCCCAGTCTACTCTACAACTATGACATGACTTCTTACATTCCTAAAATCATAAAAGACATTGCCGATACGCAGAAGTCTAACGGCATGGTACCTACCACCGCTCCGCAGTATGTATCTTTTGGCAATCTTTTCGATGATTCTCCTGAATGGGGCAGCACACTCATTATATTGCCGTTCATGTATGATGCACACTACAACGACAATGCACTCATCACACGCAATTATACTGCCATGAAACGATATGTTGATTATCTCACTTCACGTGCCAACAACGGTATAGTCAACCACGGTTTAGGAGATTGGTACGATTACGGCCCTTGGAAAGCTGGCTTCTCCCGCAATACCCCTATCAGTTTGGTTGCTACGGCACATTACTATTATGACTTGCAGCTCCTCACTAAAGCTGCTAAAATGATGCATAGCCAAGCTGATGCCAAGAAGTACGGTAAGTTAGCCAAGGCTGTTGCCCGGCAATTTAACCATACATTCTATAAAGCTGACTCTTGCACCTATGCCACAGGAAGCCAGACTGCCAATGCCCTGCCCCTCTACTTGGGACTCACAGGCAAACATCACGCAGCTGTGCTGAACAGTTTAATCAACGATATCTGTCAACATGGCTGCCGCTTGACAACTGGCGATGTAGGCAACAGATACTTGTTTCAGGCATTGGCCAATAATGGGCAAAATGAATTGCTGTACAAAATGCTCAATCATGATGAAACACCAGGCTATGGTTTCCAACTGAAATATGGAGCCACTACACTCACGGAGCAATGGGATCCACGCCAAGGGTCATCACGCAATCATTTCATGATGGGACAGATTGACGAGTGGCTGTTCAAGACTTTGGCAGGTATAAGAAACCTGCCAAACTCAAAAGGGCTGCAGCACTTGCTTATTTCGCCTACCTTAGTAGGCGACCTTACTTATGTGCGTGCTACGACAACGTCTCTCTATGGTGAAATAAAAGTAAACCTCACAAAAAGTCAACTCACCGTAGACATTCCTGTTGGCTGCGATGCCATTGTATTGTTGCCAAATGGAAAGAAGAAGAAAGTAGGAAGCGGACACTTCGTCTTCTACTACTAAAAACAAACAGGTGTTCAGAACTAATTTAATCTTGTTTGAATTAATTCTGAACACCTGCCTTCAAAAAGGAATACAAAAGTAATATTTGTATTTTTAAAAGCCAAAGTCTATCGTTGCTGCTGTTTTCTCTACACTGCTTTCTATCTTATCCGGCAGATTGCAAAAGAAATCTATCTTGTTTCCAAGCTTCTTCTCAAGTTCATTGATTGAGATAGCATATGCTTTCGGACTATCGTCATGAAATACCTTAGTGTGCTCGTACCAGAATGCAATGCCGGAATAGATATTCATATTTGAACGTTTCCATACTATTGCCGCATAAAAGTACTTCGGTACAATTATGTTGTTTTTCCTCATCAGAATCTGTGACTCATTGTCTATCGTTCCTCCCTTGCAGATGAACAGTGTGTCGGTGGAACCAAAACGGTTGCTCTGTACAAAATTATATATCCAGTTCTCCATGTTAATCCATAGTCCCTTGTATTTATGTTCGCTGCTGCTCCCGTTAAACTCCTTGTATTGTGGCTGCATGTTAGTTAAATAGAAAGTTTGTTTGTTCACATCTGAACTATACAGGCGGTCATTAGACGGGCATAAATGACCGTGGTCAAAACCAGAACCGTAAATACAGTCCTCACCGTTTGACTTGGTATAATAGTCTGACATACTCAAATTGCTTGTATCAAACGGATATTGCAGCTCTCCCTTGTCGGCATACCAACGCGAAACGTTTTTCTTGCTGTTGCTGCTTGTCATTATATAGCAGGTCCAGCGGTTTGCTTTCAATTTCCTGTCCCATTCAACACAGTAGTTTACACCATCCTTGTCAAATGCCTTATTGGATGTTCTATACACGATAAACTTGCTGTTGCCACCTTGCAGATGTGGCACTTCAATACGTGTGGCAGCATTGTCTGTATATGCCGTATTCTTGTTGTCGTTGCGCTCAGATGTTCCTCCGTTGCCATTCTCGTCGTCATCACCGCCACAGGCTGTAAGCGAGAGGAACATCAATGACAAATACAAGAAGGATTTTAAATTTATATTTCTCATAAGGTTCATTATTGCATTGCTTTTAATAGATAGTTTTATGAATATCTTCAAATAGATATTCCTTTCATAAGAATTGCACAAAAACAAAAAATGTGCTCATGCGCATATGCAACTACGCTTGAACACACTTTTATTCTTTCCTTTAATATATAATATGTATATATTATTTGCGGGCTTTTCCATAGCGGCTCATGAACTTGTCCACACGACCTGCGGAGTCAACGAGCTTGCTCTTACCTGTATAGAACGGGTGAGATGTGCTTGAGATTTCGACCTTTACCACTGGGTAAGTCTCGCCTTCAAATTCTACTGTATCTGTTGTTTTGCATGTAGAACGTGTAAGGAACATATCGCCGTTGGACATATCTTTGAATACGACGGGGCGATAGTTTTCAGGATGGATACCTTTTTTCATTTTAATCTAATTTATTTACTTGTTTATAAAATTACTTTGCTTTTCAGCATTTGGCTGTAAAGGTAAGAAGTTTTTTTGGATTAGGCAAAAATCAGGGAGTTTTTATTATTATTTTTAAGGATTATAAGCAAATAAAGGTTATAGAACTGATATATAAGTGATTTAAGACAAAAGAAAATCCCATCATCCGAAACTTTGGATAATGGGATTTTCTTTATCTCTTTATTGCTTACTTGGCATAAACAATCTTTATGTTCTTTACACGAAGCTGAACACCACCACCAGATGTTCCAGTAAATACATTGGTATAAATAACATTATTGCCTGATATTTCAACCGTTGCAGTGTTGTTGCCTACATAATCAACGCCATTGTATGAGTCGCAAGTCAAAATAATTCTTGCTATCTTCTTTACTCCGGCAAATGTCAGTTTGTTATTCTTGTAGATACGGAATCCTCCTGTTGCAGTATAATACTTAGGACCGTTTGTCTCTCCATTTTTGTCAAATGTGAGCGTTGTACCATCAGAGAACTTCACTGTTTCTACCTCCTGTGCATTAGTATAGCCAAGTGTCGAGCAGTCTAAAGAAACACTTTCTGTACCTTCCGTTGCACTTGTGTTGGCAAGCGTTACTGTCGTTCCGTCAATTGTCAATGCATCACTGACAGGAGTTGTCGGAGTATCACCGCCTCCAGTTCCGCCATTGCTCTTCAATGATACGAGGTACGCCTTGCTTGTTGCGGTCTCAGGAGTATTGCCTTTATAGTTAACTACTTTACCGCAAACAACCACATCATCACCAACATTGATGTCTGTACCGGAAGTATATTTCTCATTATTCAAATAAAGAGCGCGATAGACACAGAATTTATTAGCGTCCTTACCGTCGTCAGAGATATAGAAGGTTGCCGTTCCGTATGTTGTAGCTGCGTAATTCTGTGTTACAGAAACGACCTTGCCCTTAATATACACATCTTTGTCTGATTCAACATCAGCAGCCAAAGATGAGGCATAATTGTTTGCGGCAACGCTATTGAACGGATTAGCCTGTGTACCGTCGCCTGTGGCAACACCGGTTGAAGGTTGGTCCGGATTAGGCTGGTCGCCACCGGTACCCTCTGTGATAGAGAAATTCTTTATCTCCCATGTTGTAGAATTGCTTGAACCGCATGTAAACTTAAATGCCACGACAACCTCTTTGCCAAGATATTCCTGTGGAACAGCTATAGTGTTGGCAGCATAGAAGTCCCATGTATTTGTTGCAGAAGCAACAGGCTTGTAGCCGAGTTTCGTCCAAGTGGCAGTCTTTACATCACCTGAGTAGTCGCTGCTGATATACATTTCATGATTGTTCAAATCAGACTCATTGAAGACATAGCGGATAACATGGTCAAAATTGATTACTGCGCCAGTTGCTGAGCCCAGATTTATTTTAGGTGATACAAGCCAAGCTTCTGTCTCGTCGTAAGCGGTACCATTGTAACCAGTTGCTTTGGCATAGGTACTGCCAAGGCTCCATGCCGCACCCTTGGGGGTTACGGTTTCCCAATCTGAAAGATTGGCATCTGTATAAGGAAGAGAGCTTTCGCCCGGTGTTTCTCCACCATTTTCTCCCGGAATCTCATAAGGTGCCGGAACATCCTCGCAGCTTGTAAGCGAGGTGAACGAGAATGTAAAGGCTGCTATTGCCATCACCGAATATAATATCTTTTTCATAAAGTTATTCTTTTACGTTTTAATTGTTATTCTTTTATTACTTATTGTTCTCACCGGTAAGAATGTCTATATCCTTCTCGCTGCGAAGAAGAATTTGCCAGGTATAGCCATATTTTGAAGGGTTGGTGGCATAAACAGTAAAGATACCTGTCAAGTTAACCTTTCCCGTAGGCATTGCCTTTGCAGCAAAGTCGGCATAAGTGCTGCTGCGCACAACCATAAGCGACTGAGCCTTTCCGTTTATTTTCACCGTGCGGCTTACTCCGTTACCGGCATCCTTCTCTGCATCAGGAGCCCACGTAAGCTTGCCGTCAGCCTTGTCCATCTCTACATTCTTCAGCGTCATCAGTTTGCCGCGGTGCGACTTTACATACGCTTCATTCTTCAACATAGATACATCAAATTCCTCTGGTTGTACCTTTGAAGCATCTGCCGTACCGAGAATTTTGAAGTGCTCGTTCCAAGTATTGAAACTCATGCGGCTCGGAAAAGTTCTTCCGCTGGCATTTGTATAAGGTGTACCTATTTGCACATTGTTTCCGTATATGCCAATGTACAGACCCTTCAGATTAACAAGTATCTCCTGCCCTATTGGCAGGAAGCCATAGAGACCGCCCTTTTGGATGCAAATGAGGATGCCCTCGCCGCTCTCGTCCTCCACGGCAACTTCGTTGTAGATGTTGCCGGCAATGTCATTTCCGGTAACACGTACTTTCAACTGCCAATCTTCTGTAATGCGGATGGTGTCGTTGGCAACCGATGAAGCAAGCTTATCCACAGTATTAGCCTTCAAATCCTTGATAGATACAATCTTGCTGTTATCCTCTTGGATATTATTGTTGCCGTAAGGTGGCACTGTGTTTGTAGGGGCGCTCCAGTCATCATCCATACAAGATGTGGCAATACCGCCGAGCAGCATAGCCGCAATAATGATTTTTATATATTTTATCATTTTCATTTCTTGATAATTTATTAGAATTTGTATGCGATGTTCAACATTCCGTTAGTACCGTAGGCATAAAACTTCATAGGATTCTTGGAGAACTTGTAGGCACGTGTCGTAGCAGTTCCGTCAGCCTTCGGAGTGCTGTAATCGCTTCTGCTCTGCTCATATCCTCCTGTAACAATACTTGTGTTGTTGAGTATATTTGTAACAGAAAGATTGACAGACAGTGAACCATGTTTCAAGTAAATGCTTTTACCGATAGAACCGTCTATCATGAAACCACCGTGCCCCTTAGCCTGAGCTAAATTGCTGCGTATAGGCTCGTTGTTGAGAATATCGCCGCGCACCTTGCATGAAGACAGGTATCTGTAATTGGGTGAATACGACAGGTAGATGCGGTCGTAGTAGTTGGCATTGAGGTCAACAAACCATCCGCCACTGTGATAGCTCAGTCCAAGACTGGCCGATGTCAGCGGTGTTCCGCTCTCGCGCATGCCTTTATTATAGATGTGATCCTCAACGAGTCCTTCGGCAACATCACCGTAAACAGTGGCATTCTGCGACTTCATATATTCAAGCTTACCGTCATTTATGATTTTGGCATCGCTGATCTGTCCGATAAGTTTAATGTCGAATGCACTCGTAACCTTGAACTTCAGTCCAGCCTCAACACCATAATACTCTTTCTTCATGTCAGAGATAGACACATAGGTAAATGAGTTGATGTCGTCCATATAGAAGTTCTGCCAGTCTGTAGCATTTGTTACACGACTATAATAAGCATTGATATTGGCGTGCAGCCAAGAGTTCTGCAATTGATAGCCAACCTCTGCGTTAAGCACACGTTCGTTCTTCAGGTTGCGGATAAAGTCGTTGTTGATTTCAGGAGAAATGAATGCCGCCTTTGCTTGCGGAGCCCTGTACTCATAGCCAATACCGAGCGTAAAAGCATTTCCTCTGCCCACGTTTACATTGGCGCCGAACTTTAATCCTCCGTCAAGAAACTGTGCCGTATGACTTTTTCCATAAGAGTTGTTTTTAGCAAGACCGTTGCGCATTTTTCCTTCGCGCTGCATGGCGGTATAGCCCACCTTTCCGGCAACCATATAATGCAGTCTGCCAAAGTTTTCGGCATAGCTTGTCCACAGTTTGCCGTTGTTTACAAACAGATTGTAGTTATATCCAAACTTGTCGCCTTCTTTCACAATGCCGTTAGGATTGTTGAGGTCATACTGTACCTCGTCAGCATCCGGAGCATAAGTGCCTATGGCATACGTATTCACATTGTGGAACTGGGTTGCACCAAGCAAATCATCCATAGTCTGATAGTGCATACCCTTGTTTGTAGCCCCTATAATACCTATATTCCAGGTTTTGTTTTTGTCTATCTGCTTGTTGAAAGTAGACGAAAGAGCTATATTCAACGCATTGTTGTGCTTAGCCTGAATATAATACATGGCATCCTGTCCCTGAGTGGCAGCCTGTTGGTTGCAGTAGTACAGGCGGTCCCAATCAATCTGTCGGTTCGCCTTGGAGCCTGACCAGTAGCTGTAAGCCTCCTGCCAAGCGGCAAGAGCCGATGCATTGCGGTAAGACGTATTGCTCTCGTCCCAAATATCATAATAACTGCTTGGCATATTCTTCCAATAGTTAGGATGAGGGTTGTCGGCATTGTTGTAGTTTAGCTTCGTGCTTTTGTATATGCTGTATCTGCCGAGCAAAGAAGTTGTCAGTTTGTCGTTGTCTGAAATCTTCCAGTCCCAAGTAAGGAGAGCCGTAGGGGCAAAGTCGTTTATGATGCGCGAGTTACGTTTCTTCCCGTTTTGGTAGCCCCAGTATGGGTTGTAATATCTGTCGTTTGCCATCCAGTACATCTCGTCCGTACCGGCACCCTGCGATGCACGCTCGGTAGGATTGCCCCAAGTGGTGAACGAAAGGGAATGGGCACCGTCGCCAAACACTTTCTGCACACCGAGAAAGTAAGACAGTGAATTGTAGAAAGTTCCCTCAACGTATCCTTCATTAGCCCAACGGTATGTAATGTTCCCGGAGAAAGCCCATCCGCGGTTGCTCAGTCCGGTGTTGAAAGTATACATGCCGCGCAAGGTGTAACTGCGGTTTGCTCCAGTCAACGTGATGCGATGACCGGCAGGCATGCTTGCCGGACGGAAGTTATAGTTGTTGGAACCCGCCATTCCCGGCATAGCAAAGTTGTTAGACTCAAACGGCAGTGCAAACTCCTGGTTCTTGGTCTGCTGGTTCAGTCCGCCGACATTGGAGAAACGGAACTGCCCCGTTTCCATATCGTTCATCGGAGCCCCATTGACATAAACGTCATTGTACTTCTGGTCGAATGCGCGGTAGCGGAAGCGCACCGGCGAAAAGAGGTAGCCCACTTCACTTGCGTAAATGTTGTTGTTGGAGTTGACGATAGTAACATTCTGCGACATATCGTCATCCTCTCCGAGCTGTGCCTCAGTGAACGTAAAAGCCGACTCCGAGAGAGTCGATCCTCGCTGTCCGATAGAATCGGTAGGATTCTGTGCCTGAGCCAAAGAAGCGGAGCATAATGCCATCACGGCTAATTTCAGATTCTTTTGCTTCAT